>Ga0209537_1000127_pt1 | contig 85678 bp, 78 predicted proteins | sample BioPla4DNA1_FD_187698 | JGI IMG/M metagenome (GOLD analysis project Ga0209537, IMG submission 187698) | Biogas fermentation microbial communities from Germany - Plant 4 DNA1 (SPAdes) (version 2) | ecosystem: Engineered > Bioreactor > Anaerobic > Digestate | place: Bielefeld, North... | reverse complement strand
GATTACAGAGAACTGGAGTAGGTGAGAGCCAGTATCGATTTAATAGGGAACGATCACTTCGGAGTTATATGACTGAAATATTTAAGTAAGCCATATCGGCAGGCCCCGTTAACAGGCCAGGGTTTAATAATTGAACCTAGTGAGTTAATTATCGTGAGATAATTATAAAGTAGAGTGGTAACGCTTATTTGGCCTCTACATGTATTTGCATACATGTAGAGGTTTTTTATTACAGGGGGATAGGAGATTATTAATATAAATCAAGACAGTAATTAAATTTCAATGATTAGGAAAACAAGAAAATAATGAGGAGTGTGATTGTAGTGAAGAAAAAACTATTTGGAATAATGTATTTAGTACTAGTATTAAGCTTATTAGCTGGTTGTGGATCTAGTTCATCATCTAATGACAGTGGTGATACGATTAGAGTTGGATTAAACTATGAATTGTCAGGTGGAGTTGCAACCTATGGTCAAGGTTTAACCGATGGTATAGAATTAGCCGTTGAAGAAATCAATAAAAATGGCGGCGTATTGGGAAAACAAATTGAATTAGTTAAGATTGATAATAAATCAGAGGATACAGAGGCAGCCAATGTATCTACTAGACTGGCAACTAGAGAAAATGTTGTGGCTTTACTTGGGCCTGCTACTTCAGGTAATACTAAAGCTGCCATTCCTGCAGCAATGCAAAACAAAATTCCATTGATTAGTGGTTCTGCAACAGCAGACGATATAACTGTAGATAGTAATGGCAATGTTAGGGATTATATATTTAAAACATGCTTCAGCGATTCCTTCCAAGGAGTTATAATGGCTGAGTTTGCTGTAAATGATTTAGGAGCAAAAAGTGCAGCCATATTAGCAGATAGTACATCTGATTATGCACAAGGACTTTCAAAGGCTTTTAAAGAGACCTTTGGAAACTATGGTGGCAAAGTTTTAGTAGAAGAAGCATATCAAGCTAAAGACACTGATTTTAAAGCAGTACTGACAAATATTAAGGCTGCTAACCCTGAAGTTATATTTGTACCAGGTTATTATGAAGAGGTTGGCCTTATAGCAAGACAAGCAAGGGAATTGGGATTAGATGTACCTATACTAGGTGGAGATGGATATGAATCACCTAAGTTTGTTGAAATATCCGGCAAGGAAGCAGCAAATAATATCTATTTTTCAAACCACTATTCACCAATGGATGATGCAGAAGAAGTTGTGAAATTTAGAGAAAGTTTTAAGGCAAAATACAATAGAGAAGCCGATGGATTCAATGCTTTAGGTTATGATATGGCTTACTTACTAAAGGATGCTTTAGAAAGAGCTGGAGAGGCAAATCCTGAAAAATTAAAAGAAGCCCTTGAAGCAACAAAAGATTTTAAAGGCGTTACAGGTACTATATCTATTGATGAAAACCATAACCCAATTAAATCAACAACAATAATAGAACTAAAAGATGGAGTTCCAACCTTCTTAAAGAAGTTAGATCCAAAATAATCAATAATGGGAATGTCTATAGGACTTAAAGTAATTATAGACATTCCATAATAGAAAGGAAGTTAATTATGGAGCAATTATTACAACAATTGATAAATGGAATATCTTTAGGTAGCATATATGCATTAATAGCTTTGGGATATACCATGGTATATGGAATAATAAATTTAATAAATTTTGCCCATGGAGATATCTATATGATAGGAGCATATGTAGGATATGCCGTAACAACTTTTTTGGGATTAGGATTTATTCCTTCTCTGTTAATTGCAATGGCAACTTGTAGTATTTTAGGAATACTAATCGAAAAAGTAGCCTATAAACCTATGCGAAATTCATCAAGGATTTCAGCCCTTATAACTGCCATTGCCGTATCACTGTTTTTACAATATTCAATGATGTATTTTGTAAAACCAGATACAAGGACTTTTCCAGATGTTTTAAGTAGCAATAAGATAAGCATATTAGGGGGAAAAGTTTTATTAGATACTAAAAATATTTACATTATTTTAATTACTATTGTTCTGATGGTATTGCTTCAATATGTAGTTCATAAGACAAAGGTTGGTAAGGCCATGAGAGCAGTAGCCCTAGATAAGGATGCAGCCCAACTTATGGGAGTAGATATAAATAGAACCATATCCTTTACCTTTGCAATTGGCTCTGCTTTAGCAGGAGCAGCAGGTGTGTTAGTAGGAGTATATTACAATACTATAAATCCACTTATGGGAACTGTACCTGGATTAAAGGCATTCGTTGCAGCAGTACTAGGCGGGATTGGGCTTATACCAGGAGCAGTATTTGGAGGCTTCTTTTTAGGTATGATTGAAACCTTAGTTTCAGCCTATGGAGGTTCCATATTTAAGGATGCAGTTGCCTTTAGCATATTGATTATAGTCCTACTAATTAGACCTAGTGGATTATTAGGAAAGACCATAAAGGAAAAGGTATAGGAGGTGTAAGGATGAAGAGTAAAGTGAACAAAAAAATATTAAACAGTGTTTTTCTTATTGCTTTATATATATTAGTTCAAGTAATGATAAATATTGGAATTATCGACTCTTATTATGAATTAAACCTAGTGATTATAGGGATAAATATTATTTTAGCTGTTAGCCTAAACCTGATCACAGGTTTTACAGGTCAGTTTTCTCTAGGGCATGCAGCTTTCATGTCTATAGGTGCCTATACTTCAGCTGTAATAACTGCCAAACTTAATCAACCATTTATACTAGCCTTAATCTTATCAGGTATTGTGGCATCAATTGCAGGTATATTAATTGGAATACCTACTTTAAGATTAAAGGGGGATTATCTAGCCATAGCAACCCTAGGTTTTGGTGAGATTGTAAGGGTTATAGCAATAAATACAGACTATATAGGTGGGGCTATAGGCTTCAATGATATACCTAAATATACTAATTGGACATGGATTTTTGTTTCTGTTATTGTCACAATATTATTAATAAATAGATTTTTAAATTCCTATCATGGAAGGGCTTGTATAGCCATCAGGGAAGATGAAATAGCAGCAGAATCTATGGGTATTAATACCACCTTTTATAAAGTATTGGCCTTTGCTATTGGTGCCTTTTTCGCAGGGATAGCAGGGTCCTTATATGCTAATTATTTCTACTTCATAAAGCCTGATTCCTTTGGTTTTATGAAATCCATAGATATATTAGTAATAGTTGTTTTCGGTGGTATAGGTAGTACTTTTGGCTCTATTATTGGTGCAGTGTCACTTTCTATTATCTCCCTATTTCTTCAAGGAATCCCTGAGTTGAGAATGGTTATTTATTCAGTTATTTTATTTGTAATAATGGTGTACAGGCAAAAGGGTTTGTTAGGGAAAAAAGAATTCAAATTATTTAAAAATAGAAAGAAGGTAAAATTAAATGTGGGCGCTATCAGTAAATAATCTATCAAAAAACTTCGGTGGAATTAAGGCCATTAGAAACATTAATGTAAACATAGAAAAGGGAAAGATAATTGGTTTAATTGGCCCCAACGGAGCAGGAAAGACTACTTTCTTTAACCTCCTAACGGGAATATACAGTCCAACTACAGGTGAAATAATCTATAATTTAAATTCTGAAGTTAGAACTAAGGATTTAAAACCTCATAAAATAGTCCATTATGGAATTGCCAGGACTTTTCAAAACATAAGATTGTTTAAAGAAATGACTGTACTTGAAAATATTCTCATTGGATTTCACAATAGATTCAAATATGGAGTAGGACCTGCTTTACTAAGATTACCTTCATATTTAAAATCTGAAAAAAATGCATATGAAAATGCAGAAGAATTATTAGATAAGTTTAATCTTTTGGATAAAAAGGATGAACTGGCGAAAAATCTTCCTTATGGTGATCAAAGAAAACTAGAAATTGCCAGAGCCCTAGCAGCTAAGCCAAAGCTACTTCTATTAGATGAACCTGCAGCAGGGATGAATCCAGCTGAGACAAAAGAGCTAAGTGAATTAATTAATTGGATAAGGGAAGCCTTTGACCTTACCATAATATTAATTGAACACGATATGTCCTTAGTAATGAATATATGTGAGGAAATATTGGTGTTTGACTATGGTAACTTAGTGGCACAAGGCAGTCCAGAGGAAATACAAAATAATGAAAGGGTTATAAAAGCTTACCTAGGAGAGGAGGTTGAGGAATGTTAGAACTATCCAATGTAAATGTATATTATGGACCAATTCATGCTGTTAAAAATATAAGCTTAAGTATAAAAGAGGGTGAAATAGTTACCTTGGTTGGTGCCAATGGAGCAGGAAAAAGCACTACTTTAAAATCCATATCTGGATTAGAAAAAAGTAAAACAGGAGAGATACAATTCAAAGATAAGAGGATCCATTCCTTAACTCCAACTAATATAGTAAAGCTAGGTATATCCTATGTACCTGAAGGCAGGAGGATATTTTCCAAAATGTCAGTAATGGAAAACCTGGAAATGGGTGCCTATACAAGAAAGGATAAAAAGGGAGTAAAAGAGGATTTCGAAAAGATTTTTACCCTATTTCCAAGACTAAAGGAAAGAAAGGATCAGTTAGCTGGAACCCTATCAGGTGGAGAACAGCAAATGCTAGCCATAGGTAGAGGCTTAATGTCTAGACCAAAACTATTATTACTAGATGAACTATCCATGGGGCTAGCTCCTATTATTGTAAAGGAGATCTTTTCCATTATAGAAGATATAAACAAGGACGGTATATCTATATTGTTAGTAGAGCAAAATGCCAACATGGCCCTTAGGGTATCAGATAGGGCATATATTATTAAAAATGGCGAGATAGAAATAGAAGGTAATAGTAAAGAACTGTTAGAAGATGAAAGGGTTAAAAAGGCATATCTTGAAGGATAAAAGGCTACCTGGTGTTGGTAGCCTTTTTTTAGAAATCTTCTTTAAACAGTTTTCCTATAGTATTTACATCTTCAGTGAAATTCAGGGGTTTTACTGCAGGGCCTTCCAGTATTTCTCCCTTATAAGAGAACCTAGACCCATGGCAGGGACAGTCCCATGATCTTTCTCATTATTCCAATTTAATTCACATCCCATGTGGGTGCAGGTAGTATTAACAAAATAAAGCTTTCCCCTAGCATCTCTATAGGCTCCCACTTTATCACCATGGACTTCTACTACTTGGGCTTCTCCATTTAATATATCCAGTTCCTCATCTTTTATATTAATCCAATTATTCTTATTAAGTTTACAACAATAAAACAAGCTGTGAATCCAGCAACAGTAGGTACTAGAAAAGATATAATGGTCCATTTTAGGCTTTGTGTTTCCTTCCTTATGGTTAGGCAAGTGGTAGCACAAGGCCAGTGCATTAAGGAAAATAACATAACAGATAGGGCTGTAACCCAGGTCCATCCGTTGGCAATTAGGATTGCCTTCAATTCAACTAGATTATCTAATTCAACAAGGGAACCTGTAGCCATATAACTCATTAATAGAATAGGTATTACTATTTCATTTGCTGGGAAACCTAGAATAAATGCCAAAAGTATATGCCCATCTAATCCAATTAGCTTAGCCAGGGGATTGAGAAAATTGGCAGTATAGGTTAATAAACTTGATTCTCCAATATATAAATTTGCCATTATCCATATAATAAGACCTGCAGGTATGGCTACGACAACTGCTCTGCCTAGGACAAATAAAGTCCTATCTAATATGGATCTTATGATTATCTTTCCAACTTGAGGTTTCCTATAAGGGGGTAATTCCAAGGTAAAACTAGAAGGTAAGCCCTTTAAAATAGTCCTAGATAAAAACTTAGACACTAACAAGGTCATTAGTATACCTAGGATTATAACAGCTGTCAAAATTAAAGCCAGGAATATGGATTGAAAAGGTCCTTTAAAAAAGCCTACAAAAAACATAGAGATAACAGCAATTAATATGGGGAATCTTCCATTACAAGGTACAAAATTGTTAGTTATTATAGCTATTAGTCTTTCTCTAGATGAATCTATTATCCTACAACCTATGACACCTGCAGCATTGCAACCAAAACCCATACACATGGTAAGGGCTTGTTTGCCACAGGCATGGGATTTTTTGAAAAAATTATCTAAATTAAAAGCTACCCTTGGAAGATAGCCTAGATCTTCCAATAGAGTAAACAAGGGGAAAAAGATTGCCATTGGTGGCAGCATAACAGAAACAACCCAGCTAAGGGTTCGATATATACCTAGAACAAGGACATTATGGAGCCAGGGCGGAGCTTTTATCCATTGAAAGAATAAAGTTAACTTTCCTTCCATATAAGAAAATCCTTTAGCCAAGAGTTCAGATGGAATATTGGCACCGCTTATAGTTATCCAAAATATTACCATTAATAGCAAAATCATAATTGGAATTCCAAATTTTTTTGAAGTTAGGTAATCATCGATTTTTCTATCAAAATCATTATAAGCTTTGTTGTTTATAGTTACGACCTCTTTACTAATCCTTTCAGATAGGTTAATTAGGGTAGTGACAATCATATCCCTATTGGCTTCATCCATAAGGTTGACACAAAGGATTACATTAGAGGTTATTTCCAAGGTTTGCAATACTAGATTTAGATTCCTCTCAAGGCAGGTGGCATCAACTACAATTACTGTAGTATGAGGTTCACCAAAGCAAATAAAGTCTCTAGCTACTTCTTCCTCAACAGAGTTAGCCATTAAGGAGTAGGTACCAGGTATGTCTACTAAGATAAAATTACTTTCTTTATACCTATAAACACCATAGGCATTTGTAACAGTTTTACCAGGCCAATTTCCTGTATGTTGGTTCAGTCCTGTTAGGCCATTAAATACTGTGGATTTACCTACGTTTGGGTTCCCTCCTAAGGCTATTATTCTATCTTCAGGTGTAGCTTTTTCAATTTTAAGCTCTTCTTGTAGTAGGTTTATTCCTGTAGAAGCACTAGATAGACCCATTATTCACCCTCCACATGTAATTTTTCTATTAATATCATAGAAGCAACTTCAGACCGAAGGGCAATTACTGCCCCCCTAATTAGGTAAGCCACAGGATCACCAAAAGGGCTTTTGTGTAAGGCTTCAACAACTGTATTCTTGATTAATCCCAAATCCAAGAGCCTTCTGCGCATTAGGCCATCAGAAGTGAGTTTTATTACTCTTGCTTTTTCTCCTATGGATAATGAGCTTAAAGGAATATATTTATCTTCCATATATAACCTCCTTAAAACTTAGCCTAGGGAAACATCTATACATTAAAGTATGATAAATAGTTATTAAGGGTTACACATATATATAGTTAAAGAAAAGGTGGTGAAAATATGGGAAGTTCCTTTAAGACAGCTCGTGGATATGAATTGAAGAGAATATGTGAAAATACACTTACTCCCTCACTAGAAGATTATTTGGAAATGATATATAGATACTGTGTAAATAAACCTTACATCAGGGTAAAGACATTAGCTAGCCTGTTAAATGTAAACCATTGCATTTAGGACAAATTAAAGATTTATTTATATCCATATTAATGTTCCTTTCTACATATATTCCTTTATAACAATATTTATTATTAGCTATTTTCATGTTTTCTATTAATAAAAGTATCTTTGAAACAAATTGTTACAAAAATGTAAAAAAATCATATAAGTGTATTGATAAAAAAAGGTGTATAGTAGTTATATAGGCTTCAAGTCATTATAAAATATATAAAGAACTGAAAGGAGCATAATATGTCAAAATGCAACAGTTGTCCATCTAGGAATAATTGTTCAAAACCCCAAGATGGATGTACAATTCAAAATAACCCTTTAAATAATGTTAATAGAGTTATCGGTGTAATGAGTGGAAAGGGTGGAGTAGGTAAATCTACTATTTCAACCCTTCTAGCTGAAGGATTAAGGGGTCAAGGATATAAGGTAGGAATAATGGACTCAGATATTACGGGACCAAGTATCCCAAGATTACTTGGTTTGAAGGATGCTCAGGTAGTATCTAAAGATGGCCTTATACAACCTGCAATCACAGAAAATGGAATTAAGGTAATGTCCTTCAATCTGTTAATGGAGGATGAAAATCAACCGGTTATATGGAGAGGGCCCATAGTTTCATCAGCAGTTAAACAGTTTTGGACAGATGTTTATTGGGGAGATTTGGATTATCTTGTCATAGACATGCCACCGGGAACTGGTGACGTAGCCCTAACTGTAATGGACTCCATACCTATAAATGGCCTAGTAATGGTGTCAGTACCACAGGATATGGTTTCCATGATAGTAGCTAAAGCTGTAAATATGGCTAAAAAAATGGATGTAGACATATTAGGAGTAGTACAGAATATGAGCTATATTCAATGTCCAAACTGTGATGAAAAGATTAGAATGTATGATGGGGAAAATATAGAGCAATTCTTAAAAGAGTTAGACCTTGAACTACTAGGTGAATTACCTATGACAAAGGAAATAAGCAATATTTCATTTAAGGGCTATGATGATTCAAAAGAAACCATAGAAGAACTCTTTAATCCTATATTGAAAAAGATCATTGAATCCATAGATTAATCATAAAAAACCTTTAGGATATCCTAAAGGTTTTTGCTTAAGTATAAAAAATATCCCAAAAAGAGAAGATAATATTGATTACTTTTTAAGGAGGATTCAAATGATATTCAATAATATTACGGAAAAAAGAATGGTAGAAATTGGCGTACATCGTGCTATATTAGAAATAACTGCGGAAGATTATAACAAGGTCTATGAAAACCAATATACAAATGAAGTGGCAACAGAAATTATTAAAAACCACTTTGAAAGAAGAGGAGATGATGGAAGGCCTACAAATATTGAGATTAAGCCTAATGAGGCTGAAGGAATAGTTAGAATATATGCCAATATTAATTACCTGGGAAATGACCATACTAATTATGGGAGACAGTAGCTAATAAAGATTTAATGCCCTTAGTGGGCATTTTTGATTATTAGGCTATTAAACTTCTATGTGCTGACTATCTAATATATCACTATTATGATTTAAAAAACTTAATTTATGTTATATAATATTGAAATATACTATTGTCAGTAATGGAGGTTACATATGAAGAAAATTTTAGGCAACAGAGATTTTCTAAAAAGTATACTAGTAATTGCAATTCCCATCGCATTACAGAACTTAATAATCTCTTCACTAAATATGATAGATACCTTAATGATATCAGAATTAGGAAAATCCAGTATAGCAGCAGTAGGACTTGCTAATCAGCTATTCTTTTTTTATTCTTTAATATTGTTTGGCATTAATAGTGGATCATCCATATTTATATCCCAATATTGGGGTAAGAAGGACAAGGACAATATTAAGAGAATACTTGGAGTAGCTGTAGTTTTGACTACTTTCACCGGCTTACTATTTACAATAGTAGCTTTATTTTTTCCAGAAATTATTATGAAGTTCTTTATAAAAGAGGAGCTCGTTATAAAACTGGGATCTGATTATTTGAGAATAGTATCTCTTTCTTATATAATCACTGGTATTAGTTTTTCCTATAGTATTGCTTCTCGAAGTGTGGGACATGCTAAAATGCCCATGATTGTATCCTTTATCTCATTTATAACTAATGCAGTATTTAATTACATACTAATATTTGGACATTTTGGCTTTCCAAAACTAGGGGTAAAGGGTGCTGCCTATGGAACATTAATAGCCAGAATAGTTGAGATTTTGTTTATCCTATACTTTGTGTATAAGGAGATTGATCCCCTTGCAGCAAATATAAAGGAGTTAACTTCTTGGCCAAAGGGATATTTAAAAAGATTCTTTAAAACCACCTACCCTGTTGTAATAAATGAAGCCCTATGGGCCTTAGGACAAGTGATGTACTCAGTTGCTTATGCTAGAATAGGAGAAGAGGCAACAGCAGCTGTACAAGTTGCTGCTACTATACAAAATCTCTTCTTTGTACTAGTAAGAGGCTTAGCCAATGCTTGTACAGTAATTGTAGGAAACAAAATCGGGGAAGGTAAAGAAGAGGAGTCCTACGAGTATGCAATTCAATTTTTAGCTATGTCTGTTATATCAGGCTTGGTACTAGGAGTTATATTATTTTTAACACCTGATCTAACTTTAAAACTCTTTAGAAATTTAGATTTTGATGTTTATAATTTATCAAGGAATTTACTCATGGTCATGGGCCTATTTTACTTTATTAGGACCTTTAATGCCACTTTAATAGTAGGAGTCCTTAGGGGCGGTGGGGATACTTCATTCTCTATGTATTTAGAAATGGGGTCTGTATGGCTAGTAGGGGTTCCCTTAGCCTTTTTAGGAGCCCTCATATTTAAGTTCCCAGTTTACTTAGTTTTTGTATTGGTTTCATTGGAAGAAGTAGTTAAGGCAGCCATTGGTTTACCGAGAGTTAAATCAAAAAAATGGATTAAGAATGTAACTAACTAGTAGAAAGGGGTTGTTGATTTGACTAAATTTAAGAAAATCTTTGAAATATCCTATTACGATACTGATAAGAATAAGAATTTAAGGCCAGTATCTTTATTAAATTTATTAGGTGAAACTTCTGGCGAACATAGCAATTCTATTATCAAAATAGATGAACTAGAAAATTTAAACTATGCTTGGATGTTAAATAGGTGGAAGGTAAGAATAGATAGGTATCCAAAGGCCAAAGAAAAAATAACAATTGAAACTTGGACATCTGGTATAGATAGGTTTTATGCCAATAGGGAGTTTTTTGTATATGATGAAGGGGAAGAATTAATAGGGAAAGCGTCGACACTTTGGATTTTTGTAGACATAAATAAGAAAAGACCAATTAGAATACCCAAGGATTTGCAAAAAGGTTATAAAATCGTAGATGAAAAGGCTTTTGATGATTTTTATGATTTTAAGGAAAAAATCCATGTAAAAGATTTTATTGATTTTCATGTTAGAAGATCTGATATAGATTATAATAACCATGTAAATAATACCAAATATTTAGATTGGATGGTAGAAGCAGTACCAGAGGAAATATACAATAATTACTTACTAAGAGAATTTGAAATAATATATAAAAAGGAAATAAAATATGGAAGTACTATTAAATCTGGAATAAATGAAATTAACAATGAAGGTAAAGTATTTTATCATAATATAATCAATAAAGATTCAGAAGAAAACCATGCCATGGCCATCACCCTATGGGAAAAATAATAGTGCTTATGGATTACCCATAAGCACTATTACTATCCTTCAAAGTCTTCTTTAACTATTCTGCCTTTTTCATTTAAAGCCATTTTAGTAATTTTTGTTAATTTTGGCACATTATCGATTTTTGAACATTCTAATACTTGATAAACTTTAGATGCATCTCCAGTTTCCTTGAAAACTTCTCTTAATAACTTCATTATAGAATAAGGATGCTCTGGCTCTTTTAAAGTTACAAAAGATGTATTAGGTTTTTTCATAGCCTCGAAGATAAGCTTTTCAAAATCTAAATTGTCTATACCTGGAATAAGGAAATACTCTGTATCCTTTTCTAAGTCTTCAAATCCTTTAACTTGTACTGATTTGAAACTACCTTTTGCTACTGCCATCAATGCAGCCATTAATGGCCTAATTCCTGCAGATCTATGGCCTGAAACTATAATAGATTCTTTTCTTTCAATTGCTTCGTGGATGTAATTGCCTTCGGCCTCGGTCATAAAACCTTGATCTACATATTTTTTAATCATTGTGTGCATAAAATCCCTCCAAAATATTATAATATTATATTGATATATAAAGTATTACTAGTTAGCATATTCATTATATCAAATATAGTATAATTTTATCCAATTAATTATAAAATAAATATAAATAAAGTAAAATAATAATACTAATAATATTTAGAAAATTGAACATAATAATATTAAATAGTTAAATAAAAATGAAAATTTAGTTGCATTATGAATAATAGTGTGATAATATTAGTATGAAGCTTTAATTCTGAAGTAAATAATAAGCAACACAATAATTTCTACAGATACAGATTTTTAAATCTGCATATGTCGAGAAATTTTATTGTTGGCGTTATTTCAGAGAATTAAAGCAATAAAATTTCGGAGGTATATGCAATGAGAGGTACAGTAAAATGGTTTAATGCTGAAAAAGGATTTGGATTTATTACTACTGAAGAAGGAAACGATGTATTCGCTCACTTCTCCCAAATCAACAAAGAAGGATTCAAAACTTTAGAAGAAGGTCAAGAAGTAGAATTTAATGTTGTTGAAGGCGCTAAAGGTCTACAAGCAGAAAATATCAATATTCTATAGTAATGGATACTAACTACCCCTTAAAGTTTACTTTAAGGGGTTTTAATTTTTTTGAAAGGATAATATCCTTTCTTTTTTTATTTATAGACATTAGTACCTATTGGATTAGAACTTACTGATAAAAGTTATTTTATACAATTAATGGGAATATATCATATTAACATAGTAATTATTTATTATATTAAATGGAGGTGTTACTTTGTTAGGGGATAACTATAAAAAACATTTTATGAAACAAAAGATGATGCGTACAGTTATTTTATCATTGATACCAATAATAATAGCTTCTATTTATTTCTTTGGCTGGAGAGCCTTGTTATTGTTGTTGGTAGTAACTATTGCAGGCTTAGCTACTGAATGGATATTTGAAAAGAAATACAAGAGAAAAGTGTCTGAGGCAGTGTTTGTATCCTGTATTCTTTATACTATGACTCTGCCACCATCTACTCCATTTTGGATAGCGGCCATAGGGATAATATTTGGAATATTTTTTGCAAAAGAAGTATTTGGTGGATTTGGAAAAAATGTATTCAATCCTGCCTTAGTTGCTAGGGCATTTGTATATGTATGCTTTCCAGCACCACTTACTATTCAATGGTCAAAGTCAGCCATTGGATTTCCAGGTGGATTCGCAACCTATTTAACTGAAGGCATCGAGGCAGTATCTCAAGCGACTCCTATGCTTATATTTAGGGATACAGGGAACTTAACTTCAATGACGGATTTAATCTTAGGCAATGTTACAGGTTCTTTAGGAGAAACTTCAGCTATTTTGATTATCCTTGCAGGAATTTACCTAATCTATAAAAAGGTAGCTTCATGGCAGATCATGGCAGGTGTACTTATTGGTTTTACAGGCTTAAGCGGTGCCCTATATGCCTTAGGAGTAAGCCAAATTCCTAATCCTATATTTGGGATCTTCGCAGGTGGCTTATTATTTGGAGCAGTATTTATGGCAACAGATCCTATAACTGCACCAAAGACTAAGGAAGCAAAGTGGATTTATGGAATTTTAGTAGGTGTAGTCACAGTCATTATCAGGGGATATGCCTTGTTTGCTGGAGGAATGATGTTTGCCATTCTCATTGCTAACACTTTTGTTCCAATAATGGATGAGGGAGTTAATGCATATAAGAAGTATAAAAAAGAATTAAAGGCTAAAAAAGAAGAGGTGGCAATATGAAAAAGTCATTTTTGTTTCCAATAATTTTTATGATTATAGTAACTGCCGTGTTTACCTTTGTCCTTGCATTTTTAAACTATAGTACTGCAGAAAGGATAGCCTTAAATCAAGAAATCGAATTAAGTAGGAAAATGTTATATATCTTCGACATAACTCCACCATCGGAGAATCCAGAAGATATATTAAAAGTCTTTGAAGAAAAGTTTAGCTCTATGCCTTATGAGGATAGCTTAATCTATGTCTATCATGGGGAAGATGATGAAATCTTAGGCTATGCAATACCTGTTAGTGGCCCCGGTCTATGGGGAAGTGTAGAAGCCTATATTGGAATTTCTCATGACTATTCTACAGTCCTTGGTATTGACTTCATAAGACATAGTGAAACACCAGGACTTGGTGGCAGGATTTCAGAAGAAGATTTTAAAGAGCAATTCAGGGGACTAGACTTAACCAAGGCAACAGATGGCAATTACATCATATATAGGCCAGCCCCTGGTGGCAATGTTGATGCCATAGCTGGAGCCACATTAACCTCTAAATCTGTTAGTAATTTCATTAATGAAGATTTAGATAGATTTCTGAAGGGGAGGGGGAGTAACTAATGGATAGCCCAAAAAAGATATTTAAAATGGGTGTGTGGAAGGACAACCCGGTCCTAGTTCAAATTATAGGTATTTGTTCTGCCTTAGCCGTCACTAACCTTATGATGAACTCACTGATTATGGGAGTAGGATTAATGTTTGTAACGGGACTATCTTCCTTTACAGTATCTTTAATTAGAAAGTTTACTCCCAAGCATATTAGGATGATGGTCCAAGTACTTATAATAGCTGCCTATGTAATCATAGTAGATATATTTTTACAAGCCTATATGCCAGAGATGAGCAAGGCTTTAGGACCCTATGTAGGCCTAATAATTACAAACTGTATTATCATGGGTAGGGCGGAAGCCTATGCACAGCAAAATCCACCAATCCCTTCATTACTAGATGGAATAGCTTCTGGTTTAGGATATACAATAGTTTTATTAATAATAGCCTTTATAAGGGAGCTATTCGGATTTGGAACCATATTTGGAATTAAGGTTCTAGGTGACTGGTGGACATCTTGGACCATAATGATAATGCCACCAGCTGCTTTTTTTATACTGGCTGTTATTATTTGGGTAAGTAAGACTATTCAAGAAAGGGATAAAGATGAAAAGAAAAGTGAGGTGGCTAAATCATGATAGAACTTAATCCAATGGTAATTTTCTTTGCAGCCATATTTACTAACAATATGATATTTAGCAATTTCCTAGGTATGTGTTCATATATTGCAGTGTCAAGGGAAATACCTACTTCCTTAGGTTTAGGCCAGGCGGTTACCTTTGTTCTAGCTTGTACGACAATTATAAACTACCTAGTATACCATTATGTCTTGGTTCCATTAAATTTAGAATATCTGAGATTTATAGTATTTATAATAAGTATTGCAGCCTTTGTACAATTATTGGAGATGATAGTAGAGAGATATTTGCCAAACCTATACTATGCTTTAGGAATATTTTTACCCCTAATAACTGTTAACTGTGCTATTCTAGGTGTTTCCTTATTTATGATTATTCGTAAATATAATTTCCTTCAATCAATTGGATTTAGCCTAGGCTCGGGAATAGGATGGACTTTAGCTATAGTAGCCCTAGCTGGAATCCGTCAAAAACTAAAGAAAGCATCAATACCTAAAGGTTTGGAAGGAGCAGGTATTAGTTTAATTATAACTGGACTTATGGCCTTAGCGTTTGTAGGCTTTTCTGGCATAGTTCAGATACAATAAAGGGGGGCCAATATGAACGAAATACTTATAACCACAGTTGCTATTTCTGGAATTTCTGCTATATTTGCCTTTTTACTTACTTTAGCTGACAGAACAATCGGTAATTATGGGGAAGTGAGCTTAATAATAAATGAGGAAAAAGAATATACTGTTCAAGGAGGGTCATCCCTATTATCTACTTTAATAGAAGAAAAGATATTTATCCCTTCTGCTTGTGGTGGTAAAGGTACTTGTGGATATTGTAAGGTCAGGGTCTTGGATGGCGGAGGACCCATTCTATCTACAGAAATTCCTTTTATGAGTCAAGAAGAAATAGATAAGGGAGTTAGGCTTTCCTGCCAGTGTAAGGTTAAGGAAAATATAAAAATAGAAATACCTGAAGAGCTATTTAATGTTAAGGAATACTTTGCACATGTCGAAGAGATGGAAGATGTAACTTCAGTCATAAAGAGATTGAAGCTTAAGCTTCCTGAGGGAGAAGAGATAAACTTTAAGCCAGGCCAGTTTATACAATTAAAGGCACCACTATATGAAGGAAATGATGAAGAAGTATATAGGGCATACTCCATTGCTTCATCACCCTTTGAGAAAAATTATATAGAATTATTTATTGGGTATGTACCTAATGGCATATGTACTACTTATGTACACAAGCATCTAAAGGTTGGGGATACTGTACAGATAAATGGACCATATGGAGACTTCTATTTCCATGAAGACAGTGATAGGGAAATTATCCTAGTAGCGGCAGGTACAGGTATAGCACCAATACTTTCAATCTTAAGGTATATGAAAGAAAAGAATATCAATAGGAAGGCAACCTTTTTCTTTGGTGCCAGAACTCCAGATGATTTAATGCTGACGGATTTCTTTAAAGAATTAGAAGAAACTATGTATGACTTTAAGTATATACCTACCTTGTCAAGGGTTACAGAAGAACATAATTGGCAAGGTGAAAGGGGTAGGGTAAATGTAGCCATAGAAAAATATTTAGAGAATGGTGAAAACAAGGAAGCCTATCTTTGCGGTAATAATACCATGATAGAGACAATGGTAAAAGCCTTAACTGCTAAAGGCATACCAGAAGACCTAATATACTTTGATAAATTTGATTAGAGAAATCTATATGATTTCTCTTTTCTTTTTAATATTATTTTTGTATTTATGATATAATTTACTGTGGGAGTATAATTAATTTATCTTAGGGGGATGAATAATGAAGCTGGAATTATTTGACTTTATAGATGAAACATTGGAGCTCATTGAAGAGAGAAAAGATAGTATAGATAATGTAGCTGCTGCATTAGAAAAGTTTTTCACCGATAGTTTTTTTATAAATGATCATTTTTTAAATGTAAGTTATAGAATAAAATCTCCTGAGAGTTTAAGAGAAAAGATACTTCGTCACAACTTTTATATAAAATATAAGACCCCAGAAAATTTAATCAACAACCTATCCGACTTAATAGGATTTAGAATTGAATGTAGATTTATTGAAGATGAAAAGAAAATTTATGATGATATAGTAGAACTATTCAAAATAGAGCTAGAAGATGGCTACTATACTAATCCTCTAAATTCCAATATTATGTTAGACTTAAAGACCAAGCAACCTCAAAAACAAAAAAATGGTTTTGAAATATATAAAATTGATGGAAAATATGTAAAGGATGATGTTTCAGTTAATTTTGAACTACAAATTAAGTCCTTAGTAAATGTGTTTTGGGGTGAGATAGACCATAGAATTTTATACAAGAATTTTAATTATATGTTAACTGAAGACTTCTTTAGAGACATAATGTCTTCCATTAAGGACAATTTATCCATGATAGATAGGCAATTAATGCTTGTTTATAATCATTTAAAGGGTATGGATTCCAGCAATTCTATGACTAAAAAAGCTCAATTACAAGCCTTATTATCTAAAATAATTCATGATATTTATATTGTTAAATTAAAAAGGGAGTTGGGATTTGTTATCGATTTCAAAAAATCTACAGATGTAATAGTAGATTATATATTTATGAAGGATGGACTAGAGGAAACAGATAACTATAGCGTAAACTTTATAAGGATCTTAAATAGATTAAATGAGATAGGAAAAAGCGACATTTCCTTCAATAAATATATTGATTTTGAAAGGCCAATTTCCTTCAACGATTGTTTTACAAGGAAGGTAGGCAATAGTATATTAGAAATAATCAATAAGGACTTCAGGTGGAATTTATTCTTTAAGATAATATTCGAAATAGAAGGGGGAAATAAGGCAGAGGATTTTGAAGGCTTTATCATTTTTATTAGGTATAGATTTTATGAAAGTATTAAACTAGTATTAGAAGAGAAGGACATAGGTGAAGAAGAAAAACAAGAAATATTGGACTATATAATGGATGCCATAGCTTATAACTTCATGAACCATGTAGATGTTGATTTTCTATGTGAATGTAGCATCAATACCTTAAACAATAATATTAAAGCTGTTTTTAATAAAATAAATTCCTATGATGATTGGTTAAAATATAAGGAAAATGTATATAATGTAATAGCAAATCATGTTTTTTAAATATAGATGAAGAAGGGAAAGATTATGGCAATATTAAAAAGAATTAAATCAACGGTATTAAGCATTAGAGAAAGCCTAAAAAGATTTCCAATAACCATAGCTATATCTTCACTTTTGGCTTTTTTATTAATTTACTTAATAGAAAGTCAAATAACAGGAGATATTAGAGAGACCCTTGAAAAAATATGCCTAGTAATGGGGTTAGGCATACCCTTATCATTATCCATTGCACTATTAATAGAAAAGTTTTTTAAAGATAATAAGCTACATGCCCTATTATTATATATGGCTGGTGGATTATTTTTAATAATCTATTACTTTTTCTTATTGGATAATAAGAACGTAGTAGCAGGTTATAGGTATTTTGGAACTATGATATTTCTCATCTTGGCTTTTTTATATATTCCAAGAATTGGAAAAGATAGAGATTATGAATATTATATAATGGACGTACTTAATGGATTTGCCATAACATTTATCTATTCTCTTGTTTTATATATGGGTATATCCATTATATTAATAACTATTAATCAACTTTTCGATATTAATATAAAAGGTGAATTATTCCTTTACACTTTTTTAATCATAGTCTTTATATTTGCAGTATCCCTATTTCTATCTAAATTACCATCCATCCAGGCGGAGTATAGGGATATTCAGTATAATAAATCCTTGACAGTTTTATTAACCTATATAGTCATACCCTTAATAAGCATATATACCTTTATACTGTATCTGTATTTTGCAAAAATACTTATAACAGGCCAGTGGCCAAGAGGCCTAGTGTCCCACTTAGTATTATGGTATTCTACTGTATCAGTAGGAGTTATATTCTTATTAACTCCAATACTTGAAGAAAATAGAGTAGCAAAACTATTTAAACAGGTATTTCCAAAGATAATACTGCCTGTTTTATTGATGATGTTTTTATCTATATATCAAAGGGTAGCCCAGTATGGGATTACTGAAAATAGGTATTATATTATACTTTTAGGACTTTGGGTACTTGGAACTATGATATATTTTTCAATAAAAAAACCATTAAAAAATATATTCATCCCCATAAGTTTATCAATTGTAGTGTTGGTTTCTATTTATGGACCCTTGAGCAGTTTTTCCATAGCAAAATATAGCCAAAATAGAAGGTTTGAAAAAATATTGGTTAATAACAATATGATAGTAAATGGAAATATCCTTCCCAATGAGAATCTATCTAAAGAGGACCAAAAGGAAATTAGCAATATAATCAGTTATTTCAATAGAAATCACAATTTAAATGATATTAAGTTTTTACCTGATGATTTTAGTTTAGAGGATATGAAAAGTGTAATGGGGTTTGAATTTAGTCCTTATTATATGGATTCATTTGAAGAGTTTAGACATTTTTATTTTAGTATTGATTTAGAAGAACCTATTAATATAGAAGGATTTCAATATTTTGTAAATCTTAATACTTGGCAGGAAAATGAAATACAAGTAGGAGAATTAATATTACAGTATAATAGGCAAGACAATACACTTACTATCTCTAAGGGAGATTCCATATTACTTCAACAAAGTATAATGGATTTTGTTCAAGATATATATGAGAAACAGGAACTTGATTCTGCTAGTATGAAAAATTTACTTTCTCCATCGGATTTGACCTATGATATATCTTATCTTGGCACCGAAGACAATATTGAATTTAGATTTATCTTTAAAAGTATTAGTGGAAGAGTAGATGATGGCGATAATATAGATATAGATGGAAAGGAGCTTATTCTCTTAATTGGGTATAGATAATTTATAAATAGTAGAATAATACTATTTCCTTAAATTAATAATTATTTTACAATAGTAGAGGTGATTATTATATGAAAGAAATATATTTAGCAGGTGGATGTTTCTGGGGTGTAGAAGAATATATGTCAAGAATAGATGGGGTTGTAGATACTGAGGTTGGTTATGCCAATGGAACTAAGGAAAATCCCACCTATGAAGAAGTATGTACTGGAACTACAGGCCATGCAGAGACAACCTATGTAAAATATGATGAAAATATTATTTCCTTAGAAGAATTACTCTATAGGTTTTGGAATATAATTGATCCTACCTTATTAAATAGGCAGGGACCAGATATAGGAAACCAATATAGGACAGGTATATACTACGTAGATGAAGAGGATTTAAATATTATCAACAAAACCTTAGAAGAACAGAAGAAAAAATACACTAAACCTATTGTAACTGAAATTATGCCACTGAAATCCTTCTATAAAGCTGAAGACTACCACCAGGACTATTTAAAGAAGAATCCAGGAGGTTATTGCCATATAGATTTGAGTAAGTAGTGAATCCCTAAGGGGATTCTATTATTTTTGTTACAAAGTATTAAAAAATATTAATTATTATAGAATAAATTGACACAATATGTAGAGCTTTGCTACAATATAATAACTACATATAGTGCAAAAAAAGGGGGACAGCAATGATTACTAAGATTAGGAAAAGGGACGGGAGGGAGGTTCCTTTTAATATTGAAAAAATTTCTAATGCCATATTTAAGGCAGCACAAGCAGTTGGAGGCCATGACTATAGTATTAGTTTGGAATTGGCAGAAAAGGTTACCATTATTGTCAACGAAAAATTTAAAGGAACAACACCTGGAGTAGAAGATATCCAAGACATAGTGGAAAAGGTCCTTATCGAATCAGGCCATGCTAGGACAGCTAAGGAATACATATTGTATAGGGCAGAGCGAAGCAGAATTAGAGAGATGAATACTAGACTAATGAAGGTATTTGAAGACTTGACCTTCAAAGAAGCTAAAGAAGTAGATATAAAAAGAGAAAATGCTAATATAGATGGAGATACTCCCATGGGAACCATGCTTAAATATGGTTCTGAATCTGCTAAGCAATTTTATGATTTGTTTGTATTAAACCCTGCTCACTCTAGGGCTCATAAGGCTGGAGATATCCATATACATGACTTGGATTTTCTTACTTTAACTACTACCTGTTGTCAAATAGACATAGTGGAATTATTTAAAGGTGGCTTTAGTACAGGCCATGGTTTTCTAAGGGAACCTAATGATATAATGTCTTATTCAGCCTTAGCTTGTATTGCAATACAATCAAACCAAAATGACCAACATGGTGGGCAATCAATACCGAATTTTGATTATGGCATGGCTATAGGTGTTAAAAAAACTTATGTAAAATTGTATAGGGCAAATCTTAAAAAGGCAATAGAGCTAATATTGGAAGATATAGATTTAGAGGAAAACTTAGATAATGTTTTTAAAATCTTAGAGGAAGAGTACAACCTAGTTCCAAGCTTAGATAATAACCAAGAATATAGGGCTAAGGAAGGGGAATATCTGAAAGAACTAATAAACGATGACAAGTTAATAGGAAAGATCCAAAGATTTACTGAGAAAAACACCCTTAAAGATACAGAGAAAAGAACTTATCAGGCCATGGAGGCATTGATACATAATTTAAATACTATGCACTCTAGGGCAGGAGCACAAATACCTTTTAGTTCAATTAATTATGGTACAGATACATCTGTTGAGGGTAGGATGGTAATAAAGAACTTATTACTAGCCACTGAGAGGGGATTAGGAAACGGAGAAACCCCAATTTTCCCAATACAAATTTTCAAAGTAAAGGAAGGTATAAACTACAACAAAGATGATATAAATTATGATTTATTTAAGTTAGCCTGTAAAGTAAGTGCAAAGAGATTATTCCCAAACTTTTCATTTATTGATGCACCTTTTAACTTAAAATACTATAAAGAAGGTCATCCTGAAACAGAAATTGCCTATATGGGGTGTAGGACTAGGGTAATTGGAAATATTTATGATCCTAGTAGAGAAATTGTATATGGAAGAGGAAATCTAAGCTTTACCACCATAAATTTACCTAGATTAGGTATTGAAAACAGGGGTAATATTGAGGGCTTTTTCCAGAAGCTAGACGAAACTATGAATTTAGTAATTGAACAATTGATAGAAAGATTTGAAATCCAAGCTAGAAAAAAGGTAAGCAATTTTCCATTCCTTATGGGACAAGGTGTCTGGATTGATTCTGACAAATTATCAAGAGATGATGAAATCCGAGAAGTATTAAAACATGGGACTTTGTCCATAGGTTTTATTGGACTAGCTGAATGTTTAAAAGCCTTAATTGGAAGTCATCACGGTGAAAGTGAAGAAGCTCAGGCCCTTGGACTTAATATAGTTAAATTTATGAGGGATAAGGTGGATGACATAAGCAGGCAATATAAGATGAACTTTACACTATTGGCTACTCCAGCTGAAGGAACTGCAGGTAGGTTTGTAAAGATTGACAGGGAAATCTATGGAAGTATTGAAGGTATAACTGATAAGGAGTATTATACAAATAGTTTCCATATTCCAGTATATTATCAGATAAGGGCCTTTGATAAAATTAGATTAGAAGCTCCATACCATGAATTAACCAATGCTGGTCATATAACATATATTGAATTGGATGGAGACCCATCTCAAAACCTTGAAGCCTTTGAAAAGATTGTTAGGGCTATGAAGGAAGCAGGAATTGGCTATGGTTCAATTAATCATCCTGTAGATAGGGACCCTGTATGTGGTTATACTGGAATCATAGGAGATGTTTGTCCTAAATGTGGTAGGGAAGAAGGGGACATTAAATTCGAAAGGATCCGCCGAATAACAGGATACTTAGTTGGTACTTTAGATAGGTTTAATGATGCTAAAAAGGCTGAGGAAAGAGATAGGATAAAACACTTTTCATGTTCACTTAGTAAGGAGTAGTATAAGATGGAGTTACGAGTGGCAGGAATTATAGACGAATCCATAGTAGATGGACCAGGAATAAGGTTGGTTGTATTTACCCAAGGATGTAAGCATAATTGTGTTGGATGCCATAATCCAGAGACCCATTCATTTAGTGGGGGAAAATTAGTAGACATAGATTCCATAATCCAGATGGTAAAATCTAACCCCTTACTAGATGGTATTACCTTAAGTGGTGGGGAACCCTTTGAACAGGTTGCAGCATGCTCTAGCCTTGCAAAAAAGGTAAAAGAATTAGGCTTAAATGTGGTAACCTATACAGGATATACCTTTGAAGAGATCTTAAAGGAAAAGGATTTCAGAGACTTGCTCATGTATACAGATATATTAATCGACGGTAAATTTGATATTACGAAAAAATCACTGATGCTAAAATTTAGAGGCTCCACTAATCAAAGGATAATAGATGTAAAAAAGTATTTAGGAATAATATAACTTTCGCCATGGCGAAAGTTATATTATTTTGAACAAGTCATTTTAGTCAAAATTAATTAGTAAATGATTTTCATTGTATGATATTCAGTTATTTGATACTATAGGGTTAACAAAGTATAATAATATAAAATTCTATTTAGGCCAAGTATAATTATAATCAACTATAGGATTAATAAAATAGTAGAGGTGATAATATGTTTAAGTTGGATAAAATCAAGGATATGACTGATGAAGAGAGATTAAAATATATGTTGGTCCTAGCAAAGGGACAATTGAGCTCAGAGCAGGATGAACTAGCTAATATTTCCAATGTAACTGGTATAATTATGGCCTGTGTTGATAAACTAAATTGGGCGGGCTTTTATTTTTTAAGGGGCGGAGAATTAGTTTTAGGACCATTTCAAGGCTTGCCTGCCTGTAATAGGATAGCCATAGGAAAAGGAGTATGTGGGACAGCAGTAGCAACAAGGGAAGTCCAGTTGATACCAGATGTTCACCAATTTCCAGGCCACATTGCCTGTGATGCAGCCTCCAATTCAGAATTAGTTATCCCTATTATAAAAGATGACAAGGTATATGGGGTATTAGATCTAGACAGCCCAGTAAAAAATAGGTTCACTGAACTAGAAAAAGACTATTTCGTACAACTTGTAGATATTCTCAACAAAAATATAAACTGGGATAATATATAAGTCTAGACTTCAGTTTCATAATAACAAGATAATTATAAAGCTATAAGTAGAGGTGATAAATTTGGCAGTTTTACAGGGTATTAAGCCTGAAAGAGTAATGTATTATTTTGAAGAGATAAGTAAAATACCCCGGTGTTCACATCACGAGGAAAAAATAAGCAATTATTTAGCAGAACTGGGAAGAAGTTTAGGATTAGAGGTTATACAAGATAAAGCTCTAAATATCATTATTAAAAAACCCGGTTCAGAAGGATATGAAAACAGTCCTACAGTAATACTACAGGGCCATATGGATATGGTATGTGAAAAGACACAGGATTCCAACCATGACTTTTCAAAAGACCCAATAAAATTTGAAGTTGAAGATGATTTTATAGTAGCCAAGGAAACGACCCTTGGTGCAGACAATGGTATTGCTCTGGCTATGATATTGGCCATATTGGAATCAAAGGATATTCACCATCCGCCTATAGAAGCTTTGATCACTTCTGATGAAGAATCAGGTATGACAGGTGCTATCGCTTTAGACCCTAAAAACTTAGAGGGAAGAATTTTGATAAACCTAGATTCAGAAGAGGAAGGCACTATATTGGTTAGCTGCGCAGGTGGTGAAAGGAATACTATAACCATACCCATTGAGTGGAAGGAAGCTCCTAAAGAAAGAGTAAGCTTTGAAATAATAGTTTCTGGCTTGCAGGGGGGACATTCTGGCATAGATATAGACAAAGGAAGAGGAAACTCTAACAAAATTATGGGAAGGGTTTTAAATAGGCTGAATGAAAAAATAGATTTGGATTTATACTATATAGAAGGTGGCTCAAAGCCCAACGCTATACCAAGATATACTAGAGTAAAAGTTACAATACCAAAAGGTGAATATGAAAAAGCAAAATCCATAATATTAGACCTAGATAAAGAGTTAAAAAATGAATTCCTTCATTCTGATAAGGATGTAGAAGTTATGCTAAATAAGTTAAATGAGGATGCAAACAAGGTGTTCTCTGGCAATACTAAGGAGAGATTAATCACTGCAATAAATCTCTTGCCTAATGGGGTTCAAAGTATGAGTATGGCCATTGAAGGTTTAGTTGAAAGTTCAAACAATCTTGGCGTAATAAAAACCTTGGAAGATCATATAACTTTAGAATCAGCCATTAGGTCTTCTGTTGGGACATTAAAACAATTTATATCAGAGCAGATAGGCTTGTTGGCTAAAACCCTTGTTGCCAGCTATGAAAGGACATCTTCCTATCCTGCTTGGCAATATAAGGAGGATTCCTATATAAGAGAGGTTATCAAGGAAACCTATAGGGAGCTGTATAATAAAGAAATAAATGTTTCTGCCATACATGCAGGTTTAGAATGTGGAATATTTGATGAAAAATTTGATAATTTTGATATGGTATCCTTAGGGCCTAATATGTATGGAGTCCACGCTCCGGGAGAAAAACTTAGTATCTCTTCTACAGAAAGAACTTACAACTTGCTACTAAAAGTATTAGAAAAAATTAAATAAATTCAAAAAATATATATACTTCTTTTGCTAAATAGTGTATTATATACCATATAATAATAATTTTATAAAGGAGAATTGAGATGGATAAGAATAATAAGGAAACTTTCCAATACAACGATGAACATTGTGGTGGATGTGGCTGTGGAGTAGATTGTGATCACGAACATGACCATGACTATGAAGAATTAGATTTTGGTGATTTAAACGAGGATATTATAGTTTTAACTTTAGAAGATGATACAGAATTAGAGTGCTTTATTTTAGGTGTATTTGAAGTAGAAGAAGATGAATACATTGCATTGAAACCTATAGGTGAAGATGAAGTATTATTATATAGATACAATGAAACTAATGATGAAGAATTTGAATTAGCACCTATTGAGGACCCAGAAGAGTTTGATCTAGTAGCTCAAGCCTTTGATGCACTATTTTTAGATGATGAAGATTTTGTTGAATATGAAAATTATGATGAATTAGAAGATTAGCTTCAATTAAAGCACTTTGCGTTTGGCAGGGTGCTTTTAAAATAATTGGAGGGAGATAGGTGTATAAATTAATAGCAATTGATTTAGATGGAACTTTACTTGATGATAATAAAAATATACCAAAGGAGAACTTAGAAACAATTAATAAGCTAATAAGGAAAGGCTATGAAGTTGTTATTGCAACAGGTAGAAGATATTGGTCCGCTAAGGAATTGACAAAGGAAATAGACGGCCATATTACCATAATAGCCAACAATGGGAATATAGTCAGAAATTCTTTAAATGATGAAGTAATAGTAGCAAAATACTTAGATTATAAGGATTATAGGCTAATAATAGAAGAGGGAAGGAAGAGAGGTCTTCATCCAGTTGTTCATATAGATGATTTTGAAAAGGGTGTCGATATACTAGTTGAACCAAATAGGGATTATGGTGATTATATAAAAAAAGCCAATAGATATAGGGAAGTGGGGAGTTATTTAGATATTGATAATCATAATATATTAGTAGTTGTATATGCAGATACTAAGGATAAGCTCTACCCCTTTTATGAACATATAAGGACAAATTATCCTAAAAACTACAATATACATATGATGGAAAATCTTCAGCTAGTTGAAGCCATGGTAGAAATTATGAATCCTCTTGGAAGTAAATGGATAACTCTTAAAGAATATGCAAATACTTTAAATATAAAACCAGAGGAGATAATTGCCATAGGTGATGACAACAATGATATAGAAATGATAATGAATTCAGGTCTTGGAATTGCCATGAAAAATGGCAGTGAAAGAGTGAAATCAGTTGCCAAGATAATTACAAAAAATGACAATAATAATTCTGGTGTTGCCTTCGAATTAAAAAGGGTATTAAATATATAAGGAAAGGAGGACAAGTTTGAATACAATAACAGTATATAATACCTATTCCAACTATTTAATGAGAGAGTTTAAAGAAAAGGTCTATAAGCTGCCAATTAGTCTACCCCTAACCTGTCCTAATAGGGATGGAACTTTAGGTTTTGGAGGATGTATATTCTGCGGAGAGGAAGGAGGATCTTTTGAAAACCTACCATCTTCCCTATCTATTAAGGAACAGCTTATAAAAAATAAGGAGTATATAGGGGAAAAATATAAGGCAAAAAAGTTTATAGCATATTTCCAAAATTTTACAAATACTTATTTACCTTTTAAAGCTTTTCAATCTGCTATAGAAGATACTATAATAGAAGATATAGTAGGTATTTCAATATCTACTAGGCCAGATTGTATCAGCGATGAACATTTAGAATACTTATCCTATATAAAAGAAAAACATGACTTGAATATAACTATAGAATTAGGATTACAGTCAGTTAATTATCATTCTTTAATGAAGATTAATAGGGGTCATACTTTAGGAGAATATATAGATACAGCTATTAGATTAAAAAAATATGGCTTAAGAAATTGTACACATTTAATATTAAACCTACCCTGGGATGATAAAATAGACGTAATAGAAAATGCAAAAATAGTATCTGCCTTGGGAGTTGATGAAATAAAACTCCATGCCTTATACATAGTTGAGGGAACAGTTTTAGGAGAATTATATAAACGAGGAGAGATTACTTTAATATCTAAAGATGAATATATTGAGAGGGTTATTTCCTTTTTAGAACACCTTGACCCAAATATCGTTATTCAAAGAATCATAGGAAGAGCACCGGAGGAGAACCTATTATTTGTAAATTGGAGCGAATCTTGGTGGAAAATTAGGGATGAAATAGTATCTATAATGGAAGAAAGAAATACTAGACAAGGTGCTAAGTTTGATTATTTAAATGGGAAGGCATTAAAAAAGTTTATATAATATTTAAAGACAAAATAGTTTACATATTTTGTCGATATATATAAAATAAAAAGAAAGGTAGAGGTGGTTATCCATGGTTAAGTTTATTTTAGGCGAGAAGGGTTCTGGTAAAACTAAATGGCTGATTGATAGTGCCAATAGGGATATGAAGGAAGGAAACGGCAATATCGCTTTTATTGATGTAGACCACAATCATATTTTTACTTTGAGTCATAGTGTAAGACTAATTAATGCCATGGAGTTCAATATATTGAATATTGAATCTTTCTATGGCTTTTTGTGTGGAATTATTGGCATGGACTATGATTTAGAGAAAATATATGTTGATAGTATATATAAGGTAATTGATTTAAGCTTTGATAACCTTGAAAAACTACTTAAAGATTTAACGGAAATCAGTGAAAAATTTGGAACTGATTTTTACATCAATGTAGATTATACTATGGATGATATGCCTGAAGAATTAAAGGAACATTGTATTGAAATTGAAGTAGGATATGCAGTGTAATTAAAGGCAGGTTTAGACCTGCCTTTTCAACCTATTTAAAACCGTTTGGTTCAAAGGTAGCACAGTCAGTTTCGTTAGAGGACTTTGCATTTCTTGGTCTTATTTCGATTTTTCCTGCTGTACAATAGTCGCCTTCCTTGTAATAGGAACAAGTGTTTACTACACACTTAACACCTTCAGTAATTTTATCGTTATGCATAGTTATCTCCTTTCTATAAAATATATATACAATTATAGTTTTACAAATTTATATAGAATTATTCGATATTTAACTAATAAAATATGGAATACTAATATAATTGTAACTTAATAGGTGATAAGATGAAAAAAATGGAAAGACTAGATAAGATACTTGCCAACATGGGGTTTGGTAGTAGAAAAGATGTAAAAAGATTAATTAAAGAAGGCAGGGTAAAAGTCAATGATAATGTAGCTTTAAATGGTGAGTTAAAAGTTAATCCTTATGAGGATAATATTCTGCTAGACAATGAAAAAGTTATTTATAGAAAGTATATCTATTTGATGATGAATAAGCCTAAGGGTGTAGTTTCTTCTACAGATGATCCTAGTTCTAAAACCGTAATAGATATGCTAGATGATAAATACTTAGTATACAAGCCATTTCCAGTGGGAAGGTTAGATAAGGATACTGAAGGTTTACTTTTAATTAGCAATGATGGTAAACTTGCTCATGAGCTTTTATCTCCTAAGAAGAGAATTGATAAGAAATACTATGTTGAAGTAGATGGATATGTGGAAGAAAAACACATCCAATTATTTGAAAAAGGTATTACTTTAGATGATGGGTACAAGACTTTGCCATCAAAATTGGAAATCATAGAAACAAGTTTAGTATCCCAAGTTTTCTTAACTATTCAAGAAGGGAAATTCCATCAAGTTAAAAGAATGTTTCAGTCCATAGGGATGAAAGTCTTATATTTAAAGAGGATTACTATGGGAAATTTAATCTTAGATGAAAATTTAGGTCTAGGTCAATATAGGGAATTGACTGATGGTGAAATTTCTCTATTAAAAAATATCTAGGATTATGGTATAATGTAATAAAACAATAATTAGATTGGGTGTATACTTTTGGAATCTTATAAAACAGGAAGGGGACAATTTAAAGGTTTCTTTGATAAAAGATCTTCCTTAATAGTGAAGTATGAAAGTGGCAGCATAACAAAAAGGGAATTCCTAGAATCCAATTATAATCTAGTAATGAAGATGAATTTAAAACCATTTTTAAGAATCGATAGCTATGAAATGGGAATGTATAATTACCAATACTATAATGTATTGGCTAAATACTTTACAATGATGGCTAAAGATATTAGATGTGCAAAGAAAAGGCAAAGGTATTATAAATATTATCTAAACAAGGGTAACAATTATTACCATGAAAAGGATAAGGCAGTCCTTAATTTACTTGAGTACTTAAATTTTAAAGGAGTAGAAGCTTATTATGTTGATGTTAACTCGAAAACGCTAAATAATAAGCTCTACGAAATAGTATTACTTGATTATAAAGAGGCCATATTTCATTCTAAAGCCTTATGGTTATTAAACATACTTAAAGAGAAAGGTGTATTTAAGGACGAAAAGAAAAAGTCGCTTATAGATGACTATATCAATGAAACATATTAAGAGTCTTCCACAAGGAAGACTCTTATTTTGTAATTATTCTAATTATCTCCTCTAGGGAGCTATTGCTCATAATCTTAAAAGTTCCAGATTTCAATTTGGTATCTAACTTCATCTCTTGAGTTTTTTGAACAAACTCAGCCCTACTTGAAATTAGTTTATGTTCTTCTAATATGCTGGCTATTTTAGATGGCAAGGAACCAGGAGGTATGACAACTGTTATTTCAACAGCTTGTCCCTGATTCTCATCTATATTTTCGTCTATTACTTGGTCATTCTCATCTATATTTTCATCATTATTATCAATATTATCATCTGAATTTGCCAAATCAAGATTATCGTCTTCTTCAGGATTAACATAATCATCCCTATTATCTCTTGGACTTTCAACTACAATTTCATCACTAGGTGGCAATTCAGCAGCTTCCTTAGCGAATAAAAGGTCTAATCTCCAACCAATAATTATAGCAACTGCTCCTATTATTCCAATCATAATTATGTAATCTATTGAATCATATAGAAAATCTTTTATCCATTCAGTTATTCTTCTCATATTTCCACCTCTTTTAAAAGAAAAATAGGTTTTAGTAATTAAATTGTATATAATATAATTATAACATAAACTTTTGAAAAGGTGTGAAGAGATTGAAAGAAATATTGATTAATAAAAATGAAAGTGAGCAAAGACTTGATAGATTCTTGAAAAAATATTTGTCCAAGGCACCTCAGAGCTTTATTTATAAAATGATTAGGAAGAAAAATATAAAAGTAAATGGTAAAAGGGCTAATCCAGAAACCATGATATATGAAGGTTACAAGGTTCAATTATTTCTTTCAGATGAAACAATTGAAAACTTTATAGAGAAAAAAGGAATAAAATCTAATTTAATTCCAAATATAATTTATCAGGATGATAATATAATTCTAATTAATAAGCCTGTGGGAATCTTATCCCATGGTACAGGAGACAAGTTTGAAGAAAATATAGTAGATAGTATGGTAAATTATCTAATTCAAAAGGGGGAGTATGTTCCTAGACTTGAGAAAACCTTTACCCCCTCTATATGTAATAGACTTGATAGAAATACTTCAGGTATAATCATTGGAGCTAAAAACTATGAAACATTAAAATCCATAAATGAAGCAATCCGAAAGGGAGAAATAGCCAGGTTCTATAAAACTATAGTCAAGGGAAGGATAAGCAAAGAATTAAGGGCAGATGCCTATTTATCAAAGGACGAGGATAAAAATAAGGTAAAGGTTAAAAAAGGGGGGTTTGAAGGCTCGAAAAAAATAACTACTATTTTCAAGCCAATTAAGTCAAAAAATGGGTATACATTATTAGAAGTCAATTTAATCACTGGTAGAACTCATCAAATTAGGGCCCACCTATCATCCTTAGGTTATCCAATCATAGGTGATAGAAAGTATGGAGACCAAAAAATAAACAAAATCTTTAGGGAAAAATATGGCTTAAATAATCAATGGCTCCATGGATATAAAATCGAATTTAATGGGCTTGGAGATAAACTTGAATATTTAAACGGGAAAGTATTTACCAGTGATTTGGAAGGAAGGATTGCTGATATAGAAAGGGATCTGTTTGAATAAGGAGAGGTGATAATCGATGGATTTAAAGGTCTTTGTAGAAGGAGTTGGGGAAGTCATAGTTGAAGAAGGTGCCCAGCTCAAGGATGTGGCAAAAAAAGCCTTTGGTAATAATTACAGAAAATACTTAGGAGCAAAGATTAGAAATGAGGTATTTAATCTAAATAAGCAAGCGGATAACCATATGTATATTAAGTTTCTAGATATTACTGATATTGATGGTTATAGGATTTATACAAGGACCATATCTGCAGTATATATTATGGCATGTAAAGAGCTTTTTCCTGAAAGAGTAGTTCGTATTGAACATTTCCTTGGAGAAGGCTTGTATGTAGAATTTGAAGATGATTACTCAGTGAGCTTTAAGGACATCGAAAAAATTGAGGAAAAGATGAAAGAAATCATAGACAAAGACTTATCCATTACTAGACAAAAAGTCCCTAAGGCTGAAGCCATAGAACTATTTAAAAAATATAACTATAAGGATAAAATTAGGCTTTTTAATAGCCTAGATAGAGAACAAGTTCATATCTATACCATTGGAGACCATATAGATACATATCATGGATACCTAGCACCATCAACGGGCTATGTGGAGCAATTTAAGTTAAACTACTATTATCCTGGAGTTTTGATCCTATTTCCTAGCCCTAAGTCAAATAATAAGTTACCACAATTTAAGGAATTAAAGAAATTATCTAAGGTTTTCAAAGAAGCTAGTGATTGGGCAGATATATTGGACTTAGCATATGTAGGGTCCTTAAATGAAAAGATATTAAATGGAGAGATTGGAGAAGTTATAAGAATTGCAGAAGCTCTACACGAGAAAAAGATTGCAAAGATAGCAGATAGTATTTGTGAGGACGATGATATCCATCTCATATTAATAGCAGGACCTTCATCATCTGGCAAGACGACATTTTCAAAAAGGTTAGGAGTCCAATTAAAGGTCAATGGTAAAAGGCCAGTATCCATTTCTGTCGATGACTATTTTGTAGACAGAGAGAAAACCCCATTAAATGAGGATGGAACTTATGACTTTGAAAGCATAGATGCTATAGATTTGGATAAATTGAATGAAGACTTAATTACCCTATTAGAAGGGGGAGAAGTTGAATTGCCTAAATTCAACTTTATAACAGGAAAAAGGGAGAGGTCTGGCAAGGTTATTAGGGTAGATAAGGACCACCCGATTATACTGGAAGGCATCCATAGTCTAAATCCTAAAATGACTAGCCGTATACCAGAAAAAAATAAATATAAGATCTATATATCAGCCTTAACCCAATTGAATATAGATGCCCATAACCGGATTCCAACTACTGATACTAGGCTTATTCGTAGAATAGTAAGAGACATAAAGTTCAGAGGTAACGATGCCCTTAGGACTTTAGATATGTGGGCTGGAGTTAGAAGAGGAGAAGAAAAATATATATTCCCCTTCCAAGAAGAAGCTGATATAATGTTTGATTCTGCCTTAGTATATGAATTGGCAGTATTGAAAAAACACATAAAGCCTTTATTAGAGGAGATAGACAGTAATAGTGTCCATTATGGAGAGGCTAAAAAGTTATTGAAGTTTTTACAATACTTTAGAGATATTGAAAATGAAGACATAATCCCACCTAATTCCATACTGAGGGAATTCATAGGGAAAACCTATTTCGATATTCATTAGATAGGAAGTGAAATGTTGGAAAAAAAACTAGAGAATATTATCAAAAAAAATAGACACTTAATAAAGGAAGGACATGTTGCTGATTATATACCAGCCTTATCTAAGGTCGACCCAAATTATATTGGCATATCTATTTCAGACATAGATGGAAATATTTACAAGGCTGGAGATTATAATACAAAATTTACTATCCAAAGCATATCTAAAATAATTGGATTAATGTTAGCTCTAAAAGATAATGGGGAGGATTACTATTTTTCCAAGGTTGGATGTGAACCAACTGACGAACCCTTTAATACCCTATATAAGATGGACTTAAAAAACCAAAAGCCAGCTAACCCAATGATAAATTCTGGAGCAATTATAACTACTTCATTGATTAAGGGGAATAAGGAGGAAAAATTTAATAGAATAATTGAATTTATTAGATTGATTGCTGAAAATCCAGGTATTACCTATAATGAAGAAGTCTACCTATCTGAAAAATACACAGGAGATAAGAATAGGGCCATAGCATATTTGATGAAGTCAAAGGGTTTGTTAGAGGGAGAAGTAGAAGATATACTTGATACTTATTTTAAACAATGTTCCATAGAGGTAACAGCTGTAGATCTTGCTAAAATAGGCCTATTTATAGCAAGAAGGTGTCCCTTGGATTTAGAGGGTAGAATCGAAAATGAAAGGATGGCTGCCATAGTAACAGCCATAATGACTACCTGTGGAATGTATGATTTCAGCGGCCAATATGCTGCTACAGTAGGTATCCCATCTAAAAGCGGAGTGGGTGGAGGCATACTTGCTACTATTCCAAACAAATTAGGTATTGGAGTCTTTAGCCCAGCCTTAGATAAATTTGGCAACTCCATAGCAGGATATGGGATAATGAAGGACCTATCAAGAGAATTAAATTTAAATATATTTTAAATGGAGAGGCTACTCTCCATTTATTATATTGTAAATTGGGAAAACTACAATAAACAACTATTTAGATGAGGATGATTTTATGACAAAGACGAGAAAAATATTGGTGTTACTATTTTCCCTAATAGTTTTGTTAGTGGGATGTAGCAAAAATAATAATCTGCCAAAGGATAATGAACATATTGATAATCTCCCTAAGGGAAATGGGGCGGAAAAGCCTAATGAAGATATACCAGAGGAACCATTTGATCCGATTGAGGAAAAGATAAAGCCCTTAAGTTTAAAGGAAAAGGTTGGTCAATTGGTAATTGCTGGATTTGAAGGAACTGATTTAAACGAAGATATAATGGAATTAATAGAAGAATATAAGATAGGTGGCTTTATATTATTTTCAAGAAACATACTTGATGAAGTACAAACATTAGAACTACTTAATGATATAAAGGAAATAAACTCTAAAAATCCAATTCCTTTACTATTATCCATAGATGAAGAGGGAGGAAAGGTTAGCAGGCTGCCTAAGTCCTATCCTAGGTTACCTGAGGCTAGAGAATTTGGGAAAAAGAATGATAAGGAGCTTTCCTATGAACTTGGAAAGGTTCTAGGGGATCGGGTAAAATCCTTAGGGTTTAATATGAATTTTAGTCCAGTTTTAGATATTAACTCAAATCCCAATAACCCAGTAATAGGCAATAGGGCATTTGGTTCAGAAAAAGAATCTGTTGCAATTAATGGAATACAAGTAATGCTAGGTATAATGGATAGGGATGTAATTTCTGTTGTAAAACACTTTCCAGGCCATGGAGATACAAATTTGGATTCCCATATAAACTTGCCTATAGTCAATAAAACAAAGAATGAATTAAAATCCTTTGAACTTGTTCCTTTTATTAAGGCCATAGAAAATAATGTAGATGCCATAATGCTTGCCCATATTTTATATCCAGAAATAGATAATTACCCTGCTACCATGTCTTCAAGGATAATCAATGAATTATTGAGGGATGAGTTAGGATTTACTGGTGTAATAATATCAGACGATATGACCATGGGAGCCATAATGGAGAATTATACTATAGAAGAAGGTGTTCTATCTTTCCTTAAGGCAGGCGGAGATCTAGCCTTAATCTGCCATGGCAAGAATAATGTAATTAAAGTTATAGAAGAGATTACTAAGGCAGTAGAAAGAGGAGAATTAACTGAAGAAGAAGTCAATAATAAAGTTTACAGGATTTTAAAACTAAAAGACAAGTATAATATAAACGATAATCCAATAGACAAGATAGATTTAAGTGAATTAAATAATAGGACCATAGACTTGATTGATAAAATAAAAAAATAGGGGGAAAAAGATGGCTAATAAAATTATTTATTTTGGGCCTTTTAATAACGATCAAAAAACTAAACTATTTAATATGGCGTTGGATTATTTAAAGAAGGGCTTGGGAAACAAATTTTACTATGTCCTATCCCATGGAGGCCTACTAAAGGACTATAGAAAAAAATTCATAAATAAAACTGAAAAGGTCTTTGAAGTAAATTTGTTTACCTTTGATGACATAGTCAACAATATATTAAAGGATGAGATCTATTTTGTCATCAATGATGCTATGAAGGATTTGGTTATAAAGAAATCCATTAGCAAGCTAAATGAAGAAGGAAAACTAAGTTACTACAAAAATATTATTTCAACTGAAGGTTTTTTAGAAGGGCTTAGCTATATAATAGGAGAAATAAAAAGGTCTTTAATATATCCAGCTGATTATTTGTACTCTTGCCCTAAGATACCATACTTTGAAGAGATAGGCCTTATTTATAGTGAATATGAAAGGAATTTGACCTCTTTAGGCTTAATAGATAGGGAAGGAGCCTATTTTAAAGCTATAGATCATTTGAAGAATAACCTGCATATTTTTGACGATCTAGATTTTATAATCATTGATGAATTTTATGACTTTAGGCCAGTGGAAATGGAAATAATTAAAGAGCTTGCAAAGACCAATATAGATATCTATATAAATATTCCCTTTGAGATGAAATCAAAAATACCTAATATAGATGAAACTTTATATAGGTTAAAGGAATTAGGATTCCAATTAGAATATGTTGAAGGCAAGGAAAAGAATGTTTTTGAAACCATCGGGTACAATTTTTTCCATGAAGAAGTAGAAAAGCTGAATTACACAGATAATATTAGGCTAATTAAATCCCCTAGTATCTATTTAGAACTTAAAAAGATATTTGAGGAAATAAAAAGGCACTACAAAAATGGTTATAAACTGGAAAACATGGCCATAGTCCTCCTAAATGAAGAATACAAGGAAAACCTATTTAAAGTGGCAAGTGAGGAGCAGGTACCTATTAATGCTAGAAGGGAAATTCCCTTAATTCAAGTGCCCTTAGTAAAAGAGTTTTTAAACTTAATAGAAACTAGGATAAATGGTGGGGACAAGCAGGCTGTAATCTCTAGACTGAAAGCATATTATTTTAATATAGTAGATTATGAATATATGGATATACTTGAATACATCTTAAGGAAGTTGAATTTTACCAATATTGATGAACTGTATAAAATATTTTCAGAAAAGACTTCCTTAAATATCTCCATGGATTATATTGAGTATATCATAGGATTGGTGGAGAGATTAAAAGCTGAGTTAGGCTTAATTTCAGAAAGGGATACAGTTGAAAACTATGGTAAGATTTTTACCAAGATGATTAAGGACTATAATCTTAAAAGTCTAATTTATAAAAGATATACTAAGGACAATAATTACCAACTCCTCCATAGGGATCTTCAAGCCTTAGACAAGCTGCTAAAGATAACTGAAGATTTGAATGGACTTGCCTTAATAGAAGAAAAGGTTGGTATTGTAGATTATTTTGATGCCATTTTAAAGACCATAAGAAATGAGACTTTACTTGAAGAGGATGGTAATATAAGGGGAGTTAAGGTACTGAATCCCATAAGCAGTAGAGGGTTTACACATGAAATTCTATTCATTGCTGGCCTATCTTCAAATTATTATCCAATATTGAAAGAAAACAATTTCTTTATAAATGATATGAACCATAGATATTTGAAGGAAATAGGCCTAGACTATAAATCTTATCATAATAGGTTAAATAATGAAGTAATTAAATTTGCTTCCCTAGTTGGATCATGTGAAGATATTCTTTACCTATCCTTAAGTGAAGGCAAGGAAGAAGATAGTATCTTTTCATTTTTTCTAGATGAACTTTTAAATATGTTCAATGGGGAAAGGCTTGAAGAAAAAATACTAACCATAAATTTAGACTTTGACTATCAGATCAAAAACAGCATAGAAAACATAACTACTGTAGATGAATTATCAAATTTTTTAATATTGAATCTAAGCAACTTAAGTGAAGATTTAAAACCCTATTATATATTTCACAATGCTAAACTTAAGGACAAGCTTAGAAAGATCAATGAGAAAAATTATTGTGAATATAGGAGGTTATCTCCTGATTATAGTGAATATAATGGACTTATTTCAGATGATAATATTAAAAGGGATTTAGAAGAAATTCATCTCAATAAAGTATATTCAAATACCTACTTAGAGGCCTATAGCAAATGTCCTTATTATTTTTTATTAAGTAGAATACTAAATGTAGATGAAATGGAAAGGTATTTTCAAGAATATAAGCCTGTTGACCTTGGAAATATCTATCATGAAGTATTAAAAGAATACTATATTAATTATCAAAAATACTTGGAAGACCATATTTTGGACAATAAAGTATTTAAGGTGGAAGAAACTTCAGCTTATCTTAGGGATTTAATAAATAAATATGCCATCCAAATAGGCTTTGATTTGAATAATAAACTGAATCAATTAATAATGGATAATATCCATAATAGATTAGTTAAATTTATTGAAAAGGATATAGAGAGAATTTCCAATCCTAAGGAAAAGTTAGTACCCTATGCCTTCGAAGTGGAATTTGGGAAATATAAGGATTTTTCCATAGAAATTGATGGACTAGATGTGAAATTTAGAGGAAAAATCGATAGAATTGACAAAATCGCTGGTGAAGACAAATATATAATCATGGATTATAAAAGTAGTAGCTATGGAGTATATGATATAGATAAGATCTTACAAGGCCTATCCTTGCAATTACCTATTTATGCCTTATCACAAGTAGATAAAAATATTGTGGCTGGAGTATATGGAGTGATTTCTCAAGATAAATTTGACGTTAAACTAGGTATCAAAGGAGAAACTAACCAAGTTACTAATAGACATAAAGGTGCCCTAATTAAAGAGGAATGGGACAGGCTTATGGAGGAGACAAAAGCAAATATTAGAGGGATAATAGAAAAGATATTATCTGGTGATTTCTCTGTTAATCCCTTGGAATGTTCACCATATTGCATATATAAAGATATTTGTAGATATGAAAGAGTATTGGAGGTCATGTAATGGTTCCAGAGAATACTCAAAATATAGAAAAAACAATGGCTAAAAATAAAGTCCAAGGTGGAGGTAGAGTAATGACACTAAATGAAGCCCAAAAACAGGCGGTTAAAACCATAGATAGAAATTTGGCCGTAAATGCTGGTGCAGGTACTGGAAAGACTAAGGTTTTAACTGAAAGATATATCTATATATTAGAACACGGTAATCTTGAAGAGGGTAAGGAAATAGAGTCCATAGTAGCCATAACTTTTACCAAAAAGGCCACTCAGGAGATGATTCATAGAATTAGGGCAGAGATACGAAAGCGTTTCAATAAGGGTTATAAATGGAGGAAATACTATAGGGATTTGGAAAAGGCAAATATTTCGACTATACATAGTTTTTGCGCTAAGATTCTTCGGGAATGTCCAGTGGAAGCCAACATAGACCCATATTTTGAAGTGATGGAGGATTACCAGGCATCGAAAGTTTTAAAGGAAGCCATAAGAGAGGTCTTGATAAAAGGCATAAATGAAGATGAAGGAGTCTATAAATTGCTACTAGCCTTTGGAAAAGATAATGTTGAATCATTGGTTAAGGACTTCTTATATATTTATAACAAGGTAAGAAGTGTAGGTATAAGTTTTTTACAATTGAAGGAAGGAACCATAAAGCAATTAAATGATTTTGAAATATCCCATGATGATTTAACCAGTATAAAAGATATTTTTAAGTACCTAATGGAGAAATTGCCTAAAAATACTAAGATATATAAGCTTCAAAATAATGAAACCTGGATTAAATTTTTTAATGATGAATACAATGATGAAGAACTGCCAGAAATAATTACTTTCCTATATGACAATATAGGGAAGAGCACCAAAGAAGCAGAGAAAATAGAATTATTGAAGGAAGCCATTGAAAGGGTTTTATTAAGCTACGAGAAAAATAATATTCAAATCTATAGTACAGTTTTAGATTTATTAATTGCAATAGATAGGAATTACGAATCTAAAAAATGTGATTTAAGAGCTTTAGACTATGACGACCTGCAAATTAGGGTTTTAAAATTACTTGATGATGAAGCTATAAGGAAAAGGTACCAAGATAAATTTAAATATATAATGGTAGACGAGTTTCAAGATACTAATGAATTGCAGAAGAATATTTTCTATAAACTAGCTTCCGTAGATAAAAAATTAGACAAATCCAATTTGTTTGTAGTAGGAGATCCAAAACAATCTATATATGGCTTTAGGGGCGCTGATTTAGATGTATTCTACGATGTTATAGATGATATAGAAGAAGTATCTAAAGCAAAACCTATTACATTAGATATAAACTATAGGACAGTAAATACTGTATTAGGCTTTATCAATGATATATTTCTTAAGCTTATGGCAAATCGTTATAATAGGTTATCTCATTTTAGAAATTCAGCTAATCAAATAGATATTGAAATATTGGAAAATGAAGATTTAATCGTACCTGAGGGGGTTAGTCCCAGTGAATATCATAGGATTTATGAAAGTCAATTAATAGCAAAGAGAATTAAGGAGTTAGTCCTATCAGGTAAGTATAAATATGGTGATTTTGCTATTCTCTTTAGGGCTAGTACTAGAAATCATATCTATGAAGAAGCATTGAAAAGATTTGGGATTCCCTTTTATAATTTTAGTGGTAAGGGTTTTTTTGAACAAAGAGAAATATTAGATTTAATAAATGCCTTCAAAGCTATAAGCAACCCCTTTGATACTATAGCCACTGTTGGCTTTTTAAGATCTCCAATGATTGGACTTTCAGATAAGACCTTGTATTGGATACTAAGATATAGAGAAACCACAGTATATGAATCCATGAAGGAAGTAATAAATAGGAACATATTAAAAGAAGAGGAAAAGGAAAGAATAATAGAAGCAATTGAACTAATGGAATATTTATTTGAAGTAAAACACCTATATGGTCTGGAATTTTTAGTTAATGAATTGATATCAAAAACTTTTTTTGTTGAATCCATGTTATTAAAACACGGTGGTAAACAGGCAGTGGCCAATATATATAAGTTTATAGACTTGGTAAGAGAATATGAAAAAGACAATATAAGAAGTTTGGAGGATTTTATAGACTACTTAGATGAAATAAAGGATATGGATGAGGCCCAAGAAAAGATATATTCAGAAGACTCAAATGTAGTTAAAATACTTACAATTCATAAATCAAAAGGCCTCCAATTTCCAGTAGTTATAATCCCAGAACTTTGTAGCTCTCCAAATACAGGATTTCCAAATATCATTTTTTCAAAGAACCTTGGTATTGGTATTGAAACTAATAATAGCAAAGTCCTTTATAATAGAATTAAAAAAGAGCTTGCTGAAAAGGAAAAAGAAGAGATGGAGAGAGTTTTGTATGTGGCAATGACAAGGGCTGAAGACTATTTGATTTTGGGTTTTCAAGGGAAGGATACAGGTTACAAAAAACTTATCAAGGAGCTTATAGATTATTCACAATGTAAAAAAATATCTCAGATTGATATGGAAGGTGAAGAATATAAACCTATAAATTTAATAGAAGATGAATTATTAACTGTGGAAAACATGGATATGGAATTACCCCTATTAGTTGACATGCCAGAAAAAAATAAAAAAATAATTGAAAGGTATAGTATTTCTCAATATCTAGTCTTTAGAGAATGTAAGAGAAGATTCTTCCTAGATTATTATAGGAAACTAGCTTCTGTTGTTGATGAGGAAGTAGATGTTAAAGATGATAAGTACTTAGATGGAATTGAAAAGGGAAATATTGTCCATAAATTCTGTGAACACTATAGATTAGGAGTTGATGGTAAAAAACTATTAGAAAGGCTCACCATAGCCTGTGGAATACCATATACAGATGAAATCTATGAAGAATTAAAAGTCTATATAGATAATTATATTATGCTTTATAGGGAAGATTATGAAAGGGTGTATATGGAGAGGCCCTTCTATTTAAAGATAAAGGATTACTATATAACTGGTATAATAGACAGGATAAATATTCATAATGGCAAGGCTGAAATATTAGATTATAAGACTAATAAAATCGAAAACCTTGATTATTTAGTTTATAAATACACTCCCCAATTACAGCTCTATGCCTATGTAGTCAAGGAAATAATGAATATAGACATTGAAAGGGCTAGCATAATACTTTTGGAAAATGGTCAATCTGTAGACATCCCCATAGACCAAGAAAGCTTAATCAACAATCTTAAGAATTTAGAAGATTTTATGGATTTTGTATCTAATAACTCTAGTATTTTAGATTATAATAAAGCTAATAAATGTAATCATTATTGTAAGCATAGATCTTTTTGTGATTTGGAATAGGAGGAGTTATTTTGCTAATTGGCCTAAGTTTTATATTTATAAGTATTTTTATTTATGTTTTTGAAAATTACGATTTAATAGAGGAAGATGGACTAAAGGTCTTCAGGAAAAAGGATGATCTTGAAAAGGATAGGGCCTATAGGTATAAGATGTTAGTCTCCATTTTAGCATTTGTTTTGGGTATTTTTAGAATCCTCAATTGGATCATATACTAAGGTGATGAGATGAAAAGAAAGATTATAAGATTTTTAATAGTTTTGTTTATATTTTTTATACCTAATTCTATATTGGCAGACAATGTAGATTCTATCATAATCCTAGTAGATGAATTGTCCTTTGATATAATTGAAGATTTGTCCTTAGAAAAACATAGTATTGGGCTTGTAAACTATAAAACTAGGCCTCCCTATTATAAAGAAAACCTATTATTGTCCATAAATACTGGAAGAAAACTTTCCCTAAAGGAGTTCAAAACTAAAAATGCTAAAATCGATTACTTAGGGGATGTCTTAAAGGATGAAAAAGTTGCCTACATAGGAGGGAAAACGGGAAAATTATTGGTTTCCAATAAAAAGGGTGAGGTGGATTTTCACATAGGTGAAATCAACTATGATATAGATTGGTTAGTTGAAAAAACAGATTATCTTCTAAAAGATTCTAATGTATTGCTACTATCATATGACTTTGATGAAGAGCCAAAAAGAATAGATATATTAAAAGGTTACTTAGAAAACTATAGGGAAAGGAATATTATAATCTTACCTGAGGGAGTAGCAGAAGAGAATAAAAGCTTCTTAAATAGGTTTATAGTACCATTTGTCTATATTAATGGGATTGATTCAGGCATATTAACTAGTCAGTCTACAAATAGGCTTGGTTTCATAGCTTTAGAGGATATTTCAGTCCATTTAAAAAGCATCTATGGATTAGACCATGATAAAAACGTGGGGAAACCCTTTGAAATTATTGAGGTAGACAATCCTATGGGTAGGATAAGAGAGATTTATTCTACTACAATAAATCTTCTAATCCTTACGGTAATATTCCATGGATTATTCTATTTTACTCAATTTGTTTTTAGTATAAAGTTTTTGAAGTATAAGAAAGTAGACCAATGGATATACATGCTATATTACACTTTAGCAGCCAGCATACCAGTATCTATAATATTGGGTATATTTAATTTTCATAAGAATATTGTCCTATACTTTTTATTATGTATCTTAATATCTTATGCATTGATAAGATTTATTAATAAAAAGAAATTACACTTAATAAAAACTTTAAGTATTATAACTTATTGTTTAATAGTAGCAGGGACCTTATTCTACCCTAATGTTATATACAATTCATTTATTGGATTTAACAACTTGGTCTATGGAGCAAGATATTATGGCTTAAATAATGGAATAATGGGAGTATTATTAATATCATCAATCTTGTTGTATTTTTCATCCATTAAGGGTATATACAATGAAGGATATAAAAAAATACTTGGCTTAATCATATTTGCATTAAATATGCTGACCTTATCTGCTAGATTTGGTGCTAATACAGGAGGCTTTATAACTTCTGTAGTTTTATTTGGCCTAATGTTTGCCTTTATCTTTTCCTTAAATAAAATAACTATTAAAAAAGTAATAGTATTTCTATTTTTGATTATTGGAATCTTTGCAATTAATATGTTATTAGATCATAGCAGTAGTTCTAGTTCCCATGCAATAGAATTCATTTATAGAATTAAGAATAATGGATTATGGGAATTTATGAATATTGTTTCCTTTAAGGCAAAAGAATTGCTTAGATTAACCATAGCTCCACCTTTTTCAATAGTTTTAGTTTCTCAAATATTAGTCCTAAGGAAAATGAAGGGCTTTATTACACAAGATCTTGGCTTAAGGCAAAAGACCTTAATAGTTTTTATAACAGCTTTAGTTGGAATGATATTAAACGATACTGGACCTATAACTTTCATATATATGATGTTTTTCTTTATCTTAGATTTAATCTACAATGCAAATTATAATGGATGGATAAATTTAAATAATTGAAAAGGTATAATAAATGGTATATAATATTCGTGACTCGAAATAACTTGTAAAAAGGAGGTAATAAATTGCTCAAGAGATTTATTTCATATTATAAGCCTCATAAAACTTTATTCTTCATAGATATGTTTTTTGCCCTACTTATTGCAGGTTCAGATTTAATCTTTCCAATCTTTACTAGGAAGATAATAAATGAAATCATTCCTGCCGGTAGGATGGATTTACTATTAAGATGGACTATCTTCATGTGTATATTGTTTGTCATAAGATATATAAGTAATTATATAGTTTCATACTGGGGTCATTTACTAGGAGTAAGGATTGAACATGATATGAGAAGAGATATATTTTCTCACTTACAAACCTTACCCTTTAGTTATTACGACAACAATAAAACTGGACACATAATGTCTAGAATAGTCAACGATTTAAGGGATATAACGGAACTTGCACATCATGGGCCAGAGGATTTATTTATATCATCTATTCTCTTAATAGGTTCTTTTATAGTCCTATTAAGAATTGAATGGAGATTGACTTTAATCCTATTTACCTTCATACCACTGATGATTTGGTTTGTAATAAGCAAGAGAAAAAAGATGTCTAACGCCTTTAGGGAAGTTAGGAAAAAAATTGCCAATGTGAATGCCCAATTGGAAAATAGTATATCAGGAATTAGGGTGGCCAAATCCTTCACCAATGAAGAGTATGAAATAGAGAAATTTAATGAAGGCAATCTTCATTTTAGTAATGCTAGGAAGGAATCCTATAAGGTTATGGCAGAGTTTGCCTCAGGAATCGGTATCTTATCTAGTGTATTAAATCTATTAGTAATCAGCCTTGGTGGTTATTTTGTCTATAAGAAAATAATTAATCTAGGTGATCTGTTTTCCTTCAATCTATATGTTAATTTTTTCATGCAACCAATTAGGAGATTAGCCGAGTTTTCACAGCAATTACAAGATGGTATGACTGGATTTGAAAGATTTGTTGAAATTATGAATATAGAACCAGACATTGTTGATAAGGAAGATGCCATTGAATTAAAAGATGTAAAGGGAAAAATTGAATTTAAGGATGTATCCTTTAGTTATAACAATGGTAAAAATACAGTTTTATCTAACTTAAACCTAACTATTGAGCCAGGGAAAACAGTGGCCATAGTGGGCCCTTCAGGTGCAGGCAAGACTACTTTATGTCATTTGATTCCTAGATTTTATGAAACTAATGAAGGGAAAATTTTATTAGACGGTATAGACATAAAGGATATAAAGATTAAATCCCTTAGGAAGAAAATTGGATTAGTTCAACAGGATGTTTTCCTATTTACTGGAACTATATATGAAAATATTGTCTATGGTAATCCAGATGCCAGTGAAGATGAGGTTATTGAAGCTGCTAAAAGGGCTAGGATCCATGATTTTATAATGACATTACCTGATGGATATGAAACATATATTGGAGAAAAGGGAGTTAAGCTTTCAGGTGGTCAAAAACAAAGGATTTCTATTGCTAGACTATTTTTAAAGAATCCTCCAATATTGATATTAGACGAGGCAACTTCTGCCTTAGATAATGAAACTGAAATTATGATTCAAAAATCCTTAGATGATTTATCTAAAGGTAGAACTACTTTAGTAATAGCTCATAGATTATCTACTATTAAAAATGCAGATGAAATTTTAGTCTTAACATCTGAAGGTATAGCAGAGAGGGGTAGCCATGAAGAACTACTAGCTGCTGACAAGATTTATGCAAGGCTGTACAAATCACAATTTAAAGATTTACTGGATTAAAAGTATCAAAAGCACCTTCCCTTTCATATTATATAAAAGGAATATAAAGGGGAGGTGCTTTTATGAACTTTGATTATCCTGAACTGTATTACAGGATTTATCCTAAGGTGATAGCAGAAATAGATAACAACTTAGATGAAAATTGCTCCATGGAAAACATTACTAGAGAGCAGATGGAAAAGATGGTTGACAACATATATATGAAAATGGTGAAAGAATGTCCTGAGATAGATGAAGATCCATATGAAAGAAGATATAGAGGAAGGGGTAGGGTAAGAGGAGAACAAAGAATCTTCTATGGCAGGAGCAGAATTATAAGGGATTTAATAACTATATTACTGATTGCTGAACTATTTAGGAGGAACCAAAGCTTTTATCCACTTTAACAAATAGGCTGTACACAGCCTATTTTAGTTTGCCTAATAATAATTGTAAGAACTTTGTAACTGTTTATTAAATTCTTTGTAACCAATAGAATATTAATGTGTTATATGCTAAAATTAGACTTAGAACAGATGATAGCTAATGGGGGAGATAGGTTTGAGTAAAAAATTTGTAATACTTCTGGCAATTATATTTTTCTTTATAGGCAGTTTTTCTGCAAAAATTTTATGTAGCCCTAGCACATCTGTAATAGCAACAGATGTAGAAACGACTATTAATAATATGACAGTAAACAATCCAGTAAAATTATTACTAGATGAAAAAATAAAGCAAATAGAGGAGATTAGTGCAAGGGAAGAAGCTGAGAGGAAAAGATTAGAAGAGATTAGAATAGCTGAAGAAAAGCAACTAGAGGAATTGAGACTTTTAGAAGAGAGGAAATTAGCAGCAGAGTCAAAATTTAAAGCTGAAAAGGAACTAGCAGAACAAGCACAAAAAAATCCTAAAGTTGCCTATCTTACCTTTGATGATGGCCCTTCAAATATAGTTACTCCAAAGATTTTGGATATTCTTGCAGACTATAATATTAAGGCTACATTTTTTGTTTTAGGAAAAATGGTAGATGTAAATCCTAGTATATTGAAGAGGATCTACGATGAAGGCCATTCCATAGGCAATCATTCCTATAGTCACGTATATTCATATATTTATAAGAATTTAGATAATTTTTTTGAAGAGTTAGGACTTGCTGAAGAAGCAATGAAAAGAGTATTGGGCCAAGATTTTGAAACCAGCCTATTGAGGTTGCCTGGTGGTTCCCATAGTCCATATAAAAAGAAATTTGTAGAGGCAGCAGAAGAAATGGGATATAGGGTTTATGATTGGAATGCTTTAAATGGTGATGCAGAAGGCATAGATTTAGATAAAGACAGATTAATAGAAAGATTTAAGTCAACAGTAAAGGGACAAAAGGAATTGATCATTTTAATGCACGATACAGATGCTAAAACTTCAACTGCAGAAGCATTACCTGAGATAATAGAATACTTAATAAGTAAAGGTTATGTTTTTAAGAAATTAGAACAGTAAGGAAGTGATTATATGGATAAATCTATATTAATCGTTGAGGATGAATCATCCATTAGGAAATTTGTCAAAATAAACCTTGAGAGAAATGGGTTCAATGTTTTTGAAGCAGAATCTGGTGAAGAGGCCTTATCAATTGCAAGGAGAGAGAATATAGATATAGCAATCTTGGACATTATGCTTCCCGGCATAGATGGGTTTCAAGTATGCAAGATCTTGCGTCAAGAATATCCAAGAATGGGAATTATAATGTTAACTGCAAAATCCCAAGACATTGATAAGATTATGGGGCTAGAATATGGTACAGATGATTATATGACTAAACCTTTTAATCCTACTGAATTAGTTTTAAGAGTAAAATCTTTAGCAAGAAGGGTAGAACCTTCTGAAAAAATAAAAGCTAGTAATCTATTAATATCTGAACCTTTTAAAATAGACACTTATTCTAGAAAGTTTTATAAAGATGATGAAGAAATAGAATTGACACCAACGGAATACGCAATAGCAAAATTATTTTTAGAGCAACCAGGAAGAGCTTTTAAGAGGGATGAAATTTTAAACATGGTATGGGGCTATGATTTTATTGGTGATTCCAAAATTGTCGATGTTAATATAAGAAGGCTTAGGGCAAAAATTGAAGAAGACCCTAGTAATCCTGTTTATATTGAAACTGTATGGGGAATAGGCTATAGATGGAAGGAAAAAGAATAATTATTAACTAGGTGAAAACAGATGAAAAAAAGTATAAAGACAAGATTAGTTTTCAATTTTATGCTCATCATAGTTATTACTGTTGTCATATTAGAAGTAGTCCTAATAAATGGCATTAAGGAATATTATTATAAAAATGTGGAGGTCATCCTCACTAACGAAATTGAACTATCTATTGATTATTATCTGAGGTATTTTTCATCGGAAACCTTAGAAGATATAATAATTGATGATGTAGATGTTTTTTGGCAACATACTAATGCCCAAGTTCAAATCTTAGACCCTAATGGAAAGTTGTTGATGGATTCACTAGGAGTTAAAAATGATGATTCTAACCTATTACCAGATATTCAGATGGCAGTTTCAGGTGAAATAGGCAGTTGGGTGGGAACTGTAAATTATTTTGATAGTCCTGTAATGTCAGTTTCAGCTCCAATAAAATATGAAGATAGGGTAGTTGGAATCATTCGATTTATTACATCCCTAAAAGAGGTTAACGATACAATATTGGCCCTTGCGTTAGCCATACTAGGCATGGGAATTATAGTTATTTTTATCTCAGGCTTAGTTAGTATATTCCTTGCTAACTCAATAGTTAAGCCTTTAAAGGAGGTCACTGAAATAGCTGAAAAAATGGCTAGTGGCCAGTTACGGGTAAGAAGTAATCTTAAGCTTAAGGACGAAATAGGGAAACTATCAAACACCCTAAATTATATGGCTGAAGAATTGATTAAAAAGGAGCAGCTTAAAAATGATTTTATCTCATCCATATCCCATGAATTAAGGACCCCTTTAACATCCATTAAGGGTTGGGCTGTTACCTTGAAATCTGAAGATTTTCAAGAAAATGAGATCATTATAGATGGATTAAATATTATTGAAAAGGAAAGTGATAGGTTAACAGCCATGGTAGAAGAATTATTAGATTTTTCTAGATTTGTATCTGGTAGGATAAAATTGGAAAAAGATGAATTTGATATAGGAAATACCATAGAAATGATAGGCAAGCAACTAAGGCCTAGAGCCATTAATAATGAAATCGATTTCATGGTAAATGTAAAACAAGACTTAGGTACGTTTTTAGGAGACGAAAACAGGATTAAACAAGTACTTATAAACTTATTAGATAATGCTTTTAAATTCACTTCACCAGGTGGGAAGGTTGAATTAAATGCTTATAAGGATAATGAAATATTGATACTAGAAGTAAAGGATACAGGTGTTGGTATACCTGAAGAGGATTTATCAAAGGTAAAAGAAAAGTTTTACAAGGGTAAAAATAGCAAGTCTCATAGTGGCATTGGCCTATCTATTTGTGATGAAATAGTGAAATTACATAATGGCACTATGGAAATATTCTCTGCTTTAAACCAAGGAACAAGGGTGGTTGTAAAACTACCTACGAAGGAGGACCAAATATGAAAAGAGCTCGTCTAATAATTTTCGGCCTTGTACTATTGAGTATGCTAACCTCATGTAGCAATGGAAAACTTCAAATTAAAGATAGTATAGTGGCACCAGAAAATCGACAACCACCTTTATCTGGAAAGTGGATAATAGAAGATTCAATAGACAGCCCTTATATTAAGGGAGTTTCAGATGAAGAGGAATCCTTAATAGGAAGGGAAGTATTATTTCATGATTCAGCAGTAGTTGTTGATAAGGATTTTATTTTGGAACCTTCCTTTATATATAAGAATGTAAATATTTCAGATTATCTGTTGTATAAATATAAAATAAGTTCTGAATACTTAAACCTAACAGAAGAAGAAGGAGAAGTAATTTCCATATCCAGCAACAACCAATTTTTCTACGAATTTATAAAATATAGTGAAGATGAATTGTTTTTTTTTAATGAAGATAAATTCTATTTTTTGAGAAAAGTAGTAGATGAGGTAAGTAAAGAAGAAATAGAAAGATATATAAGTGTGGAACATAGTTTGATGAGAATATCTAATATAGAAGAAGTGGATACTTTAAGGTCTGGAGTTCTTTTAGGAATAAAATCCTACGATTATGATGAAATAAACGATGAGGATAATTGGACATATAAGACAATTTGGATAAGGACCAATAATAGAAATATATCTTCTATTTATGAAATGGATAGCCTATTGGTACCAAGAAAAAAGGGATTTTGGACTATAGATGTTAAGAGAAATAAAAATGACAATAGTATAATTGATGAGATAAAGGCAATAGAAAAGAGGAAATATCCAGAGGAGTATTTTGATGATGTGAAGCTATTTACTTTCGAATATGGAATAGAAATGGACTTAGCCTCTATAGAACCTTCAATAATAAAAACCATACTATATATAGGTAATGATTATATTTGTGTAGAAGAAACAAATTTGGCCAATAATAGAAAGGCCTTAAAAACCTATCCAATTGATTATTTAGACAATGGTAAAGCAATAAAAATCTCAGATGTTTTAGGTGATGAAGGTTTAAAAACCTTTGTAGAAGGTGCTCAAAGTATTATGAAATCCGATTCTAGTATGTTTTTAGATGAGGAGAGTTTTGGATTGTTTAGGAGAAATGGTTATTGGATTATGAAAGGTAGGATTAACTACCATGTAGACGGAGAAGAGTTATACAAGGACTTTAACATTAAAACCATACCACCTAAGGAACTAGTGAACTATGATGAGTTGGTAATACCCTGGAATAAGATCAAATCAAAAATTCCAGAAGCCATAGACGCTTTTACTTCACCCAATGAAGACATTATTATAGTAGTTACGAGAAATAATCTACAAATATATGCTATAGAGAACAATGAGATCTCTTCGAAAGAATTGGGAAGGGTAAGGCTAAATAGCTCAGATAGTATTATTATGGCAGAATGGTCTTTAGGCCGATATACTACCCTATGGGAAGAAGAAGTGATACGAAGTCAAGGAATAAAAATTAAATAACTTATAGGTACCAGAGATCTTTACATGATGTTGATATGGCAGTAGAGCCAGCATCTAAACTAGAGTGGATATCATATTTATCCGTAATAAGCCCACTGGCTATTACGGATATTTTTGTTTCTTGAATAAATTTTTTAATCAACTTTGGCATAATCCCAGGCAAAATCTCAATGGCTGAAGGTCTCAAATTTTTGATTGATTTTATGGAATTTTCCAAGGCTATGGAGTCATGTATAAGCATTCTCTGAATAGTAAAAACGCCCATATCCTTACACAGCTTTACTAAATTGCTTTTCTCAGTTATTATACCATCTGGATAGATATTCTTAACTATATATTCTAATCCCCAAGTATCCTTAGAAAAACCGTCTATTGATTCAATATGGATATATAAGCCCTTATTTTTAGATCTTACCTTTTGGGAGATTTCTTTTAGGTTAAAAATATTGCCATTAAGCAGAAAAATGATTTCAACAGGACATTCCAATGCAGTATCTAAATCATCTAAATCCCTTATAGCAGCTATAATCGGGTTTCTAGCTACTCTATGAAAAAAATGAGTCACTTCGCCACCTCTTCTTTTTTTAAATCTATTAATCTCAACTTTTTATTTCTAGAAAATTGCTTGATTTCATACTCCCTTTTTAGAGCAGCTACCTTATCATGAAATATCTCATAATAAACAAGTTTAACAGGTAGCCTAGCTCTAGTATATTTTGAGGCCTTTCCCTTATTATGGTATTTAACCCTTTTTTCTAAATCTACTGTCCACCCTGTGTAAAGGGTAGTATCGCTACACTGTAAAATATATACATAGAACAAAAAATCACCAATCCTATAATAGTTCTTTAAGCACCTTAGATATGATATCGTAAGAATAGCCCTTTCTTTGTAAAAACCCGCTTAGTTTTCTATATTTTGCATCCTTTGAATCATCTTTATATAACCTTAATCTCTTTTCTCCTAATTCCATGGCAGATTGTAGTTGTTCATCTTTGCTTACTCTTAACACCCTATTAATAATCTCATCAGATACTCCCTTTAATCTTAGTTCGTATCTTATTCTTTCGGTGCCAAGCTTTGAAAAATTAATTTTATCCTTAATAAAGCTTTCTGCAAATTTACGGTCATTTAAATAATCCCTTTCTTTACAATATTCAAGGGTATGATTTATTATATCTTCGTCAAATCCTTTTCGTTTAAGGGAATCACACATTTCCTTTTCAGATCTTTGCCGATATGAGAGTAGTTTTAAGGCATAATTGATTGCATTATTCTTTTCTTCTGCTACAAGGATTTCATTGATGAAGTCATCATCTACTTCCATATCTACTTCCAACTTATACTTATATCTGATTTCATTGTCTATTCCTATGGCAAACTTATCATCTACATAGATATTTACCCTATGCCTATTTTTTTGAGGTTCAATTTTAGATATCTTCATAAGATCACTCTTTCTACCTATCTCTCTGATTAAATATAATATATAAGCCTAAAACAATTAATAAAATAGGCCAATAACTCCATAGGTTTCTTATTCTTAGATGAAACCAAGGGAAGATAATATTAGCTAAAGAGATAGCCCCCCAAATTATAAGGCCTAGACCTATTAGAATAGGGGTGTTTCTTTTAATTTTCTCATATTTTTCACTATCATAATCTTCGCTATAAATAACTCCGTCATCCTCTGGTATAATAAAGCTGCAAACAAGGTATATTATTAAAGATGTACCAAAGGAACGTAGAGACAATAATACCCAGACTATACGAACTATAGTTGGATCTATATTAAAATATTCACCAATACCACCGCAAACTCCTGAGAAAACCCTGTCATTAATAGAACGTCTTAACTTACCCAATATTATCACCTCTTCTTTATCTTAGTATTATTGTATCAGAAATCCCAATATCTTTAAATACATATTAGAATTTTCACGGAATAATTTTATACTAGGTTTAAAAGAATTCACAAGAGGAAAAGTTTGTGATAACATAGTTTTATATAATGGGTGGGGGTTATATTATGTATAATATATTAGCAATATTGTTTAAATATATATTTATTATCATTATATATCTATTTATTTTTAGCATAATAAGGCTAATTTACTTAGATATTAAGGGCATGGAAGTTATTTCCTTTGATGACAGGGCTTATTTAAAACTAATAAACAGAAAAGACTCCTTGCCATTTAAAATCGAGGAATACTATATAATAGATGAGGTATTAAGCCTTGGCAGACACGCAGATAATCATATTGTAGTTAAGGACCCATATATTTCAAAGGAACATTTTCAAATAGTAGAAGATGAAAATGAGTACTATTTGGAGGACTTAGATAGTGCCAATGGTACATATCTAAATGGCGATAAAATATATGATATAGTTAAGTTACAAGATGGTGATATTATTAAGGCAGGCCAAATCGAGTTTTTATTCGTAAATAGAAAGTAGGAAGATAATATGAATAAAAGAATCCTAACTAGGTCTCCACGCAACCTATTATTCTTGTTTCAAGCCCTAGGAATAATTTTATTGTTAATCTATAAAGGAAAAGAGGTTGATAGACTAACTGTAGGAACTGCAGTTGGACTAGTATTAGTAATATATTTGTCAAATTATATTTTAACTAGGATTACCAGGGGAGACCATTATATATTTTTAATAACTACTATGTTGGTTTCCATAGGAATCATTATGATCTATAGGATTGATGAAGCTCTTGGAATAAAACAATTAATATGGATATCAATAGGGATATTTATTTTCTTCTCCACTTATTTCATCATAAAGAAAATTAGAATATGGGAAAACTTGACATATTTTTACTTAGTAGGAGCTTATTTACTATTTATTATAACTTTTGTCTTTGGTGATAGGAGGCATGGGGCAATAAACTGGATCAATATTGGTCAGTTTTCTTTTCAGCCTGCAGAAATCATAAAAATATTGCTCGTCTTTATACTAAGTTCTTACTATTCCAATAAAGATAGGTGGAAGGATATTAAATATGCTTCATATTATTTAATGGGGATTGTGTATTCCTTTATTCTACTATTATTTTTACAAAAGGACTTAGGTACAGCTTTAGTTTTTTATGCAATTTTTCTTGCCATCCAATTTATATATGAGGAAGATAGAAAGCTTATCCTATTAAATATCGGATTATTTTTGATCTTCGGCCTGTTGGGATATACACTTTTTGATCATGTGAAAATAAGGTTTCAATCCTGGCTCAACCCATGGAAATACATAGAAAGGCAAGGTTATCAAATTACACAATCCTTATTCGCCATAGCAGAAGGGGGTTTTTTTGGCAAGGGCCTTGGCTTAGGTCATCCAGATTTTATACCTGTTGTATACACTGATTTTATTTTTTCAGCTATTTGTGAAGAAATGGGTATATTTACTGGTATAGGAATAATTATGTTATTTATGATTTTCGTATATAGGGGATTTAAAATCGCAATTTCTCAAGGGAACAAATTTTATAGAATATTGGCATTAGGTATAAGCATATTATTTGGAGTTCAATCCTTCATTATTTTAGGTGGAGTAATAAAAATGATACCACTTACTGGATTGACTTTGCCATTTGTAAGTTATGGTGGTAGTTCCATTTTGTCAAGTTTTATAGCCTTAGGCATACTCCAAATTTGTTCTGAAGAAATAAAAACAAAGGAGGATTTAGATGAAGCAAGAGATTAGGAGAATAATCCTCGTACTAGCAGGACTTTGTTTGGTCTTTATAAGCCTAATAGTCTATATCAGTTATTTTCAAGTATTTAAGGCTACTGCCATAAAAAACAATAGCTATAATAAAAGGTTATGGATTAATGAAGAATCTATACTTCGAGGTTCTTTCCTGGATAGAAATGGCCAAACCTTAGTATATAGCGAGAAAAAAGATAGCGGCTATGAAAGACATTATTTGTTTGGTAGACTCTATAGCCATATTATTGGCTATAGCTACAGGGAATATGGAAAAGCAGGCCTAGAATTACAATATAACAATCAATTGCTCAATAGTAGTGAAAATGCTGCAATAAATGAACTAAAGAACCTAGTCTCTCCAACTACAGAAGGAAATGATATTAAGTTAACTATAGACCACGACCTACAGGCTAAGGCTAGAAACCTATTAAAGGGAAAGAAGGGTTCCATCATTGCTATGAATCCTATAAATGGTGAAGTATACGCAATGGTTAGCTTACCGGATTTTGATGTTAACAGCCTAAAGGAAGATTGGAAGAATATAACAGAAAATCCAGACAGTCCTCTTGTTAATAGGGCTACCCAGGGCTTATATGCACCTGGATCCGTTTTTAAGGTAATTACAACTGCTGCTTTTTTGGAAGATGAAGATTTAGATACTAGCTACCAATGTACAGGTACAGCCAATGTAGGAGGATATGAATTTAGTGACTACAATAAAAAGGCCCATGGTAGCCTAGATTTAAAAGGGGCCTTAGCTGAATCATGTAATACTTATTTTACTACTAAATCCATTGAAGTAGGCAAAGAAACCATAGGAGATACTGCAGAAAAATTTATGATAAATAATATTATACCTTTTGACTTACCAGTAAAGAATTCTCAATTCCCTTATAAGGGGGCCTTAGACAAAACAGAATTAGCATCGGCCTCCATTGGCCAGGGAAAAGTCTTGGTTACCCCACTCAATATGGCAATGGTAGCCTCAGGCATAGCCAATGGAGGTCATATAGTTAAGCCTGTCCTTGTCAAAGAAATCTTATCTAAGGAGGGGAAAGTTCTAAAGACTAATACTACTGAAATTTTGTCAATAGCAACTGACCCTATTAAAGCTAACATGATTAAGGAAATGATGGTTGAAACAGTTAATTCAGGAACTGGTACTAAGGCAAGGATAAAAAATGTTAAAGTAGCAGGAAAAACAGGAACTGCTGAGACAGCCTCAGGCAAATCCCATGCATGGTTTATTGGCTTTGCTCCAGCAGATGATCCAAAGGTAGCAGTGGCAGTAGTATTAGAGGAGGACGATTCAACTGGTGGAAGCTCTGCTGCTCCCATAGCAAGGGACATAATGCTTCATGTTATAAATAATATTAAAGAATAAGGAGGAAGGAATATGTCAAACAACAATGAGATTTTGGAAAGAAAAGATATCCCTGAGGAATATAAATGGGATTTAGAATCAATGTATAGTTCTATTGAAGAATGGGAAAAGGATTATAATAGGGCTAAGGAAATGGCCAATGAATTTGAATCCTATAAGGGCAAGGTAGCATCAAGTAGTGATAACCTTTACAAAGTACTAGAGGCTCAAGGAGAACTATACAGATTGGTAGAAAACCTATATGCCTATACCCATATGAAGTTAGACGAGGACACCAGGGAGGGCAAATCTCAGGAACTTTCAGATAAGGGCTTAAGCCTATTTGTAGAAGTAAAGGAGAAGACTTCCTTCGTTACACCTGAAATTTTAGCTTTAGAGATATCCACTTTAGAAAAATTCTTTGAGGAAAAGGAAGAGTTAAAACTATATAGGCAATACTTAGATAATATTATGAGGCAAAAAGACCACATTTTATCTGCTAGGGAAGAGTCCATTTTAGCTCAAATGGGAGAGGTAGCTTCTGCACCACATAAAATATTTTCCATGTTAAATAATGCAGATATAAAATTCCCTACCATAAAAGACGAACAAGGAAATGACGTAGAAATTACCCATGGTAATTTTATCCCATTGATGGAATCAAAAAATAGGGAAGTAAGAAAAAATGCCTTTAAAGGCTTATACAGCACCTATAAAAGCTTTAAAAATACCTTTGCTGCTTCCTTAAATGGGGATTTAAAGAAGAACATCTTCTATGCTAAAATTAGAAATTATAAATCTAGCAGAGAAGCATCTTTAGATAGAAATAATATTTCCTTATCCGTTTATGACAATTTAATTAGTTCAATACACAAGAATTTAGAAAGTATGTATAAGTATATGTCCATAAGAAAGAGGGCTTTAGAAGTAGATGAGCTTCATATGTATGATCTGTATACTCCAATAGTTAAAGATGTTGATTTCAATATACCCTATGAAGAAGGGGTTGAAATCATTAAAAAGGCTCTTGAACCACTAGGACAGGATTATATGGCAATAGTTGAGGAAGGATTTAGTTCTAGATGGATAGACGTTTATGAAAACAGGGGAAAAAGATCAGGGGCTTATTCAAGTGGTTCCTATGATTCAAAACCTTTTATACTTCTAAATTATCATAATACTTTAGACAATGTTTTTACCATAGCCCATGAAATGGGACATTCTATCCATAGTTATCTAACTAGGAAAAATCAACCATATGTATATGGAAATTATTCAATTTTCCTTGCAGAAGTGGCATCAACACTTAATGAAGCTTTACTCCTTGATTATATGCTAAAGAATGTCAAGGATAATAATGAAAAACTATATCTACTAAATCACTATCTAGAAAGCTTTAGAACTACAGTATTCAGACAAACAATGTTTGCGGAATTTGAAATGATAATTAATGAATATTTAGAAGCAGGTGGGGCTTTAACTGCAGATTACCTATGTGAAACCTATAAGAAGTTAAATGAACTTTACTATGGACCAGAGGTAGTTATAGATGAAGAAATAGCAATGGAATGGGCAAGAATTCCACATTTCTACTATAACTTCTATGTTTTCCAATATGCTACAGGTTATTCAGCAGCAGTCCATCTATCTCAAAAAATCTTAGAGGAAGGAAAGCCTGCAGTTGAAAAATATCTAGACTTCCTAAAGAGCGGAAGTTCAGATTATCCATTAAATGTATTGAAGTTGGCAGGAGTAGATATGACAACAGAAGGACCAGTTGATAATGCAATGAAATTATTTAGTCAATTGGTAGATGAGATGGATAAGCTTATATAGCTTAAAAAAAAACTGGTTTAGGTTAGCCTAAACCAGTTTTTATAGGAATTTGCTCTTCAAATTGTTCCAATACATATTTTTATCGAAGTTTAACTTTTTAATGATTTTATTTGATAGTTTTAAATTAATACACTCAATATTACTATATTTAAATTCAACACCATCATTTATAATTAGAATAGAATTTTCATATCTCAGTTCTGGTTTAATGCTAATTACCATGTCCCCTGGGATTATTGCACTATTTGGTAAAGACCTGTAGGCCTTTGAGCTAATGGGGGATAGGGGAGTAAGCTGCAAAGTTTGTAGGGAAGGATATATAATGCTTCCACCACTGGAAAAATTGTATGCAGTGCTTCCAACTGGTGTTGAAATGATAACTCCATCTCCGCTAAATCTTTCTAAATGATTGCCATCTATGTAAATTTCTAAGTGAACAACCTTTGACCTATTGCCTTTTACTACTATTTCATTAACTGCAGTTAAATGAAAACACTTGGTCTTAGTACAAATATCGCCGTCTACTAGGGAAATTTTTTCAACTGTATAATCATCAGCTATATATTTTTCTATGAAATCATCTATGTTTTCAGGTAGAATTTCTTGGAAAAATCCAAGGTGACCAGTGTTAATACCAACAAATGGTATGGTGGGAAAACCATTACGATGGATAGCTCTTAAAAAGGCTCCGTCTCCACCAATACAAATATTAAGTTCAGCTTCTGGACTATACTTATCTGGGATAGAAAAACCTTTTTCAATTAACTTTTTGGCAAGAATATTAGATATTTTCTTTGATTCAGCATTAAAATTGGAAATAATATTTATTATTCTATTATTACTAACTCCCATGCTATGACCCCCAATTAGTTGATTATTTAAGGATAGTATTCTTCTATTAGTTCTATTATATTATATAATAAATGCATATTAAATTGGAGGAAATTATGAATTTATTTAAAGAAAGTGAAAATGTTATAGTATTTAAAGTTGAAGATGAAAATTTAAATCTTGAGGAGTTTCTATTCAAAAATGATTTATCTAGAAGATTATTCACAAAACTATATAGGAATAAGCATATATATGTAAATGGTAAATTTCAGAGAAAAGACCTTACCCTTAGACCAGGGGACCTAGTATCTGTATATCTGGAGGATGAAGAGCAAAACATAGAACCAGAAAATATGGAACTTGATATTATATATGAAGATTTTGATTTGCTAATATTAAATAAAAAACCAAATATTGTGGTCCATCTGACCAAATCTCACCAAGAAAATACACTTTCTAATGGAATAGCCAATTATTTTCTTGAGAAGGGAATTAAGAAAAAAATAAGATTTGTTAATAGGTTAGATATGGATACTACGGGAGTGTTAATAGTAGCGAAAAATCCCTTTGCACATCAGCAGCTGGCATTACAATTTGAGGAGAATAAAGTTGGGAAAAAATATAAGGCAATAGTTACAGGAGTAGTAGAAAAGGATATGGACTATATTGATATTCCCATTGGTAGGGAGGAAGAGAAAAGTATTAGGAAGGTAGTTACAGAGAAGGGTCAAGAAGCTTTAACTAAATATACAGTATTAGAAAGATATAAAAATGCTACGTTATTAGATGTGCAAATATTCACTGGTAGATCTCATCAAATTCGAGTCCATTTAAACCATATTGGTCATCCAATTATTGGTGATTCCTTATATAATGAAACAAGTCCTCATATTAATAGGCAAGCGTTACATTCATATTATTTAAAGATAAAACATCCTAGGACAAAGGAAAGTATTGAATTTATTGCTCCTTTGCCTAAAGACATGGAAAAATTAATTGACCACTTGAAAGGTAATTAAATCAATTACCTTCCAAGTGGGTTTTCTTATTATCAGGGAATTTATCCACATCTTTAACTTCCTTAGGAATTTCTTTTCTAGGTGAGTTTAAAGCCTTAAATATCTCCATCATCCTGTTTATATCTTTTAATTTGTCCTTATCCTTATTTGCATCTATACCTATTATAGGCCCTAGCATATTAAGGAGTTGACCAGGGTCTTTTAAGCCTTCCTCATTTGATTTAATTGAGTTTAACATTGACATTAAGTTCTTGTATTTATCCATATTTACAATTAGGTCGATAACCATGCCTATGTTATTACTTTCACTTTTTGAAGCTTCTTTTTGTACTATATTTACTATTTTACTAATCCTATCCTTGTTATTTTCTACCGGTATAGGTTCTTTAATATATTGGTATTCATTATATTTCATAAAATTAGCTAACTCATTGATCTTTATTATCCTTTCAGTAAATAAAATTGACCTATTTATCGTAGGTATGTATTCTTCGGGAAAGTATGGCCCAATCATCTTTAACAGTTTTATTTTTTCTGAAGTATACTTTGGTTCGATTTTTATAGATCTAATATAATCAGAAAGAGTGTTTAACCCCCTAAACTCTTCAGAACGATTGCTTCGCAAAATAATTAAAAAGAAAAAGAATAACAAATTATGATCCAATTTTATCCCTCCATTGCTATGATATTCATTATATGCTTAAGGTAAATATTAGTTGCACAAATAAGTGTAATATATCATATTTTATTATCATAAATTAGTCTATAGAATAGGAGGGATAAAGTGAGAGAGAAAAATATTGACGAATTAGTGGATAAAATAAAGGAGTATAACCCATCTGAAGAAGACGTAGAAAAAATTCAAGAACTAGCCGAAATCTATCAAGATAAGTCTGAAGATGATATCTTTATAGAGATTATTAGAGTAAACGAGACTTTAGAAAAACAACTAACTGAAGAAGAGTATAGGGAAATATTTGAAAAGCTAGAGAGCATTAGGCCCTTATTAAGCGAAGAGCAGAATAGAAAACTGGATAGGATATTAGATTTATTGAATAATGAATAGGCATCCATGTGATGCCTATTAAATTTTTTTACAAATCTAGGAAATAGACATTATACCATGTAGGTGTTATAATAAAATTATTATGTAAACCAAAAGGAGGGTCTTAATGAAAATAAACAAAAAAATTAAGATTACCTTATCTATCATTGTTATTTTTACCCTATTGTCCACTGGGTATATATATATACAAAATAAGAAAAGTATAGAAGAAATACCCTATACTTTATTTTTGACTCATGTTGAGAAAGGTTTAGTGGAAGAAGTAGAATTATCCAATAATGAAAAGATTAAGGTAAGACTTGAAAATGGGAGTGTTTTTATTACTGATAATCCTAGAAAGGAAGCCTTTAAAGAGGAACTATTATTAAGTAATATTAAAGTAATAGAAAAGGATGAAAGCTTAAGCCAAACTATACCTATGATATTAACAGTATCCATAATGGCTTTTATATTGTTTAATATTAGTAGAAACATGTCTAAACAAGCTGCAAAGGAAATGTCACAAATGTCAAAGATAGATACAGATAACAAGTCTAAGAGGTTGACATTTTCAGATGTAGCTGGAAACGAAGAAGCCAAGGAAGCCTTAATGGATATGGTAGATTTTATTAAAAACCCTGAAGCCTATAATAATCTAGGTGCAAGGTTGCCCAGGGGAGTACTTCTATATGGCCCTCCAGGTACAGGTAAAACATTATTAGCCAAGGCCTTGGCTGGAGAGGCAGGAGTTCCATTTTTTCCTGTATCAGGCTCAGACTTTGTACAAGTCTATGCAGGTTTAGGGGCAAGTAGGATTAGAGAATTGTTTAAAAAGGCTAAAGAAGTAGGTAAATCAGTGATATTCATTGATGAGATTGACTCATTAGGCAAAAAAAGACAAGGAGATAACCCTGCTGGAAGTGAAGAAGGGGATAGGACATTAAATGCTCTGTTAACTGAGATGTCAGGCTTCAACGATAATGATGGAATTATTGTTGTTGCAGCTACTAATAGGATTGATATATTAGATGAGGCCTTGCTAAGGCCAGGTAGGTTTGACCGTCAAATAGAAGTGAATTTACCAGATGTAAATGGTAGATATAAAATATTGAAGCTTCATAGCGAGAATAAACCTATAGCTAAGGACGTAGATCTAAAAAAATTGGCTTTGGATACTGTATATTTTAGTGGGGCAAAATTAGAAAATTTAATGAATGAAGCTGCCATATATGCAGCAAAGGAAAAGGCAAAGGAAATTACTCCAGCCCATATTAACAAGGCATATTATACAGTATTAGTAGGTGATGAAAAAAAGGATAGATCAGCTATTAATCTAAAGGATAAGGAAATAACAGCTTTTCATGAAGCTGGACATGCCTTAGTTACAAAATTAGTTGCCAAGGAAAATAGGGTTTCTAAGGTAAGTATTATTCCAAGTACAAAAGGTATGGGTGGATTTAGCATCAACCTACCACCTGATAAGATGTATCAAAGTAAAAAGGATATATTAAACAATATAATGATTGCCCTAGGAGGTAGGGCAGCAGAAGAAATCATATTTGGCAAAGATTTAGTAACTACAGGAGCATCTTCAGATATAGAAAAAGCCACAGAAATGACCTTATCTATGATAGCTCTATTGGGTATGGATGAAGAGATAGGCCTTGTGAATTATAACGTTATAGGCAACAGGAACTTAGATAACAAGTTACTGTTAAATAGGACAAAGGAGACCTTAGATAAGCTGTATATTGAAACAAAACAGCTTCTAAAAGACAATATCCAAATCCTTAAAGCTTTGGCAAAAAAACTAGTAGAGAAAGAAGTATTAAATGAAGAAGAAATTAATTATATAATTTCAAATGAAGTTTAGTATTTTATGGTATATCATAACCAATTATTGAAAAAATATATTAAAGATAGTATAATGTAAGTAGAACTTAATCTGCGATGTGCGTTGACTTTGATAATTCAACCGACATAATAGACACGGGAGTCTACGTTTACCGCCGTATAACAGGCCTCCATAGAGTGGAAGTTAGAAAGTGGTAACAGGGCACCCCCCTTGTAGAAGGCGGGTGTGAATTAGATTAGTTGACGGCATCGCGGTTTAAAAACCCTCTAAAGCTTTAGCTTTAGAGGGTTTTTAAGTATAACTGAGTATTTATAAGTTAAAAAAGTTTATCCGATTAAACTTTCTTTATATTGTAACTTGTAAAGATTATAATATATACCTTCTTTGGCCAACAATTCTTGGTGGTTACCCATTTCTCTTATAACTCCTTTATTTAGGACTATGATCTTATCAGCATGTTGGATTGTTGAAAGCCTATGGGCAACAGCTATTGTAGTCCTACCTTTAATCAATTTTTCCAATGCATCTTGTATTAGGATTTCAGTTTCAGTATCTATATTTGAAGTAGCCTCATCTAGGATTAATATCTTCGGGTCATAGGCTAAGGTCCTTGCAAAGGCTAATAATTGCCTTTCTCCAGATGATAAAGTTGATCCCCTTTCCATAACGGGTTCCTTATATTTATTAGGCAACTTATTGATAAAATGATGGGCATTTACATACTTGGCTACTTCCACAATCTTATCATGGCTAATGTCTTTATTATTAAGGCGAATATTATCTTCAATAGTACCTGTAAATAGGAAGACGTCTTGCAGAACAACTCCTATGTTTCTTCTCAACTCATACTTGTCATATTCCTTAATGTTTATTCCATCAATTAATATTTCTCCTTTTTGAATATCATAAAACCTAGTTATCAAATTTATTATTGATGATTTTCCTGCGCCTGTAGCACCTACGAAGGCCACTGTTTCACCAGGATTAATGGTAAAACTAATATCCTTCAACACCCAATTATCTTTTTCATATGCAAACCAAACGTTCTTAAATTCTATCTTTCCTTTAAAATCATTAATCTTAACAGGCTTGGAAGGATTTTCTATAGTAGTTTTATCATCCAAGATAGAAAATATTCTTTCACTTGAAGCCATGGCAGATTGTAATATATTATACTTTTCTGTTAAATCTAGTATAGGTTGGAAAAACCTTTGCAGGTAGTCAATAAAGGCATATAAAACTCCAAATTCAATTGCATTGGAGATTACTTGGCCTCCACCATAGTAAATAATAGTTGCTATACCCAAAGAACGGATTATTTCAATGGATGGCCTAAATATAGCAAATAGCCTAATTTCTTTTTTAGCAGTTTGTAAATATTCCTTATTTATTTCATCGAATTGAGAAGATATTTTTTTCTCCTTCTTAAAGATCTGTATAACTTTCATACCAGTAATATTTTCATTTAAGGTAGAATTAATTTTTGCCAATTGAGTCCTAGCCAGCCTATAAACCACTCTAATTTTTCTCCTGAAGAAAATAGAAGCTATTAAGATTATAGGCATTAAAGCAAAAGTTAGTAGGGCTAACTTCCAGTTTAAGCGAAGCATTACAAAAACTATGCCCACAATTACAAAAATATCTTTAAAAAGGTTAACTAAGACAGAGGTGTACATTTCGTTTAATGTTTCCGTATCATTAGTCACCCTAGTAACTAGCCTACCTATTGGATTCTTATCAAAATACGATATAGCTAGGCTTTGAATATGTGAAAATATCTCTTGCCTGATATTAAAGATAATCTTTTGAGAAGTATAATTTAGTAACAGGACCTGTGAATAGTTAAATACAAATGTAACTACTATGGCTATTAATAAAATCAGTGAAATCCTGTTAATTCCTTTAATATCATAGTCTCTAAATTCTAAATACTTCTCATTATCCAATATTATCCTATTTTCTATGCTATCTTCCATACTACCAATATAATATCTATTGTCCTTTTCAATTATATTGACAAGTGGATAGGACTTATCTAAGGATATATTGTTTTTCTCAATATAGTCTACTTTAACATATTTTTTGCCATTGAAAGCGACTCCGTCATAAGGGCTATCTATTTCCATTTCATACATGGGTTTACTGTAGCCAGAAATATAATCATCTATTGCGACTTTTAAAAGATATGGTCTTAATAGTTCTAGACCTGTAACAATAACCATCATAATAATAGCAATTAAGAAGTAATGCCAATATGGTTTGGCGTATTTCAAAAGCCTTTTCATCAATTTACTATCATATGCTTTCCCCATTATATCGTCATCGTTATATTCCTTACTCATTTATAGGCCTCCTAATCATTGATTATTTTTTCTTCTAGTAATTGTTTCTCATGGAGTTCAGAGTAAATTCCATTTTGAGCTAGAAGATAATCATGGGTACCTCTTTCAATAATTTCGCCTTCATCAATTACTATTATTTCATCACAATCTTTTACAGTTGAGATCCTATGGCTAATTATTATTGTAGTTCTATCATCCATATAGCTTTTCAAGTTATTAAGTATTTTTTCCTCTGTTTCTGTATCTACACTTGATAGACTATCATCTAAGATTAAAATAGAAGGTTCCTTTATTAGGGCCCTAGCTATTGAGGTTCTTTGTTTTTGTCCTCCTGATATAGTAACTCCTCTTTCGCCAAGAACAGTTTCAAACCCTTTTGGAAAGCTTATAATATTGTCATATATTTCAGCTGATTTAGCTGCCTTTACTATTTTTTCTCTATCTAGATTTCCTTCAAATGAGAAGCCAATATTTTCCTCAATACTAGTTGAGAAAAGGAAATTATCTTGAGGTACATAACCAATATTTTCCCTAAGGGATTTTAGGGTTAGTTTTTTTACTGGTATATCGTCTATACATATTTCTCCTTCTTTGATGTCATAAAGTCTAAGGAGTAGGTTAACTATAGTTGTCTTACCACTACCAGTTCTGCCTATTATGGCTAAAGACTTGCCTGGTTCAATGGTAAAATCGATATTCTTTATAGCGTAATTTTCACTACTAGGATATTTAAAACTCACATTTTTGAATTGAACTTTTCCTTTTATCTTATTTAATTCAATAGCATCTTCCAAATCCTTAATTTCTGGCTTTTCATCTAATATGGCATTGATTCTTTCCATAGAAGCAGCCCCTCTTTGTAATAGGTTAATAACCCAACCTAGGGCCATCATTGGCCATACTAATAAGCCAAGATAGGAGTTAAAGGCAATAAACTCACCTAATGAAATTCTGTTTAAAATAACTTCCTTTCCACCAAAATAGATTATCAATAGGAAGCTAATTGCAGATATTAAGTGAATAAAGGGATGGAAGGTACCCGAAACTAGAACTAGGCTTATATTTTTCTTCAAGTTATCCTCATTGATCTTAGTAAAATTGTCTAAAACTAAGTCCTCTTGGACAAAAGATTTTACAACCCTAATGCCAGAAAAACTCTCCTGAGTCACATCAGTTAAATTAGAAAAAGCTTCTTGCACTATTCTAAATCGCTTATGAATTATTTTGCCAAACCTATTTACGAAAATGATTATAAAAGGCAAAGTAACTAAAGAAATAGCCGTTAGTCTTAAATTAGTGGTTCTGACCATCATAATTAAAGTTAAGACAATCATAAAGGCAGAATCCACTATCATTATAGTTCCTTGTCCTATTGCCATCCTAACAGCATTTACGTCATTAGTTGCATGGGCCATTAAATCACCTGTTTTATGAGTATTAAAATAATTAGGTGAAAGGGTTAACAGGTGATTGAATAGTTTTTTTCTCAAATAATATTCTAATTCACGGGAAGTCCCTAGGATATAGATTCTCCAAAAAAATCTTCCTACTGCGATTAATAGTCCAGTTAAAATTATTAAGAAAGCATATTTTATAATACCTGATGGGTCCAATAGACCGTCCTTTAAATTATCAGTAAAATTTCTTATAATTTGTGGCACTAAGAGTTGTATTAGGTCAATAAATAACAACCAGGCAACTCCTATTAAATAGCTCCATTTATGTCTTTTGAAAAAACTCTTTAATGTGACAAATGCAGACATTGTATTACCCCTTTATCATATTTTTTTAAACATTTCGATACTCAAAATAAATACTTAATAAATATTATATAAGATTTTAGAATATTTTAAAGTCTTAAATAAAAATAAATTATAAAGTATAAAAAAATATTTGTGAGGGAAATTATTTGTATAAAACTTTATAAAGGAGGTCATATTGTGGAACTAACTACTAAGGAAATTATTAAAAAAATGATTTTAGACTCACAGGAAATGGTTAGGGATTATGAGACTCATTCTAAAAAAGTCAATGATAGAGAGGTGGCAGACCTATTTAAAAAGTTTGCAGAAGAATGCGGCTATCAAGCAGCAGAACTACAAAAAATATTGGAAAACAAGTTTTAAATCTTTACTACTGAGATGCTTAATAAATGATGATTACAAACTAATTCTTTAGGGTATATGTCTAATATATAAAAAGATTTAGGGAGGGGGGATTAATTTGGTAAACAAATTTTTGAATGAAAAAAGGAGAAAAGCAAGGAGAGAGAAAAAATTAGAAACAGCAAAAAATGTTGCTGTAGGTACTGCAATTGGTACTTTTATTGGTGCCATAACAGGAGTTTTATTTGCTCCGAAGTCTGGAAAGGAAACTAGAGAGGATATTGCGAATAAGACTAAGGAAGTGGCTGGTAATATCAAAGAAGTAGTAAATGAACAAGTAGAAGTAGCCAAGAAAATTCAGGGCAAGGTAAAAGAGGAAATAAAACAAGTTTATGAAGATATTAAAGAGAAGAAGAATTTACCTGAAAGCCTAGAAGAACTTGAAGAAAGTGAAAGTCTAGATATAATAATAGTAGAGGATGATATAGAAACTGAGGATGCTGAAGACAGTACTCCAGAAGAAGATGCCAAATAAGGGGGAATAGGTTTTGGGTGCCACTCTTACAGTACAAGATTTTTTTAAGCTAGTCCTTTTTTTATTAGGAATCGGTGCGTTAACTTACTTAATATTAGTTTTAAAAAATTTAAATAAAATATTACTTAAAGTTAATAACTTTTTTGAATCTAACGAAAAAAATATCAATACTGTAGTCAAACAATTACCTGAAATAAGTGAGAATATAAACTCCATTACTAAAACTGCAAATGCCACCATAGAAGAAATAACTCCAGAAATGACTGAACTAATAAGTAATGTAAATGAAATTACAACAAAAATAGATTCTATAACAGAATCTGTAGATAACACAACATATAAGATTTCAGAAACTATGGATATTGTAACAGATACAGTAGCAGATACTGCCTATTCTTTACAGGACAATATAAAAAACATAGATACTTATATTAAATTGATCCTTGAAGTTATTGATGCTATTAAAGGATATTTGAAGAAAAAATAAGAACTCACACGGGTTCTTATTTTTTATACATAAGTCTAAAGTTATTTAACAAATATGAAATAATTGGTATAATAAAGTAAATATTAAGAGATAAGGGAAATAATTATACATAATAGAAATAATTCGCAGAGGAGTAGATCTAAATGAGGAAGGTTAAAATCATATATAATCCGTCTTCTGGTAGGCAAACTATTGAGAGACGATTAAATAGATTGTGCCAATTATTAATTGACGATGGATACACAATAAGTAAATTTACTACCATGAAAAAAAACGATGCTATGAATGAAACTATGAAAACCTGTAATGAAGACTGGGATATTATAATAGCCTCAGGGGGAGATGGTACAGTAAATGAGGTGGCTAAGGGTATTGCTAACAGTAAAAGAAAGGTTCCTGTAGCAATCTTGTCATCTGGTACTGTAAATGATTTTGCCAATTACTTAAAGCTTCCTAAGAACATCAATGATTTTTATAATATGATAAAAAGAGAAAATACTATTGATGTAGATTTAGGTAAGGTTAATGATGAATACTTTGTTAATGTTGCAGCTGGAGGACTTTTATCAAGTGTAGGCTACCAAGTTCCAACTGAAACAAAAATGCTTTTCGGTAGGCTGGCATACTATTTTGAAGGCTTAAAGGAGATTACCTTACAAAGTTTTGAGCCTATTAGATTAAATATTCAATCTGAGGAGTATACAAATGAAGAGGACATTTTACTTTTTCTAATATCTAATAGTTCCTCAATAGGTGGATTCAAAAAACTTGCACCAAAAGCATCTGTTTCAGATGGCTTACTAGATGTGGTTATAATTAAGAAAACCGAAGTACATAATTTAGCCAGCATTTTTTTCAGTATCTTTAGTGGAGACCATATAAATCATCCAAGTGTTAAATACTTTAAAACTAATAAGATTACATTAGATTCCAATAAAGCTGTAGAATTGGATGTGGATGGAGAATATGGTGGCACACTTCCTGCTACATTTGAAGTTGTTCCCAAGGCTTTAAGGATATTGGTTTAGGGTATTAGGTTTTTTAAAGGAGGAAACTCATGAGAGATTTAGATGAGAGAAGTACAGTGGAAGAAATTGAAAAGCACTTAAGAAAAGTAGACTATATAATCAGGAGAAAGGGTAGGGAAATTTTATCAGATTTTAATATTACAATCCCTCAATTTACTGCCCTGCAGATTTTAATTAATAAGGGTAATATGACCATAGGTGAATTAAGTAAGAGTATGGCCTTGGCTTGTAGTACAATAACAGATCTAATAGATAGGATGGAAAAGGCACAACTAGTAGTTAGAAAAAAAGATGAAAAGGATAAAAGGGTAGTCAGGATTGAAGTGCTACCTGAGGGGTATGAAATATTAGAAAAGGTATTAAATAAGAGAATAGAGTTTTTATCTAGTAAACTTGCAGACTTTACCTTTGATGAAAAGGTGAGATTAAGTTCAGGTTTAAAGGCCTTATATGATGCTGTGAAGGATGAACTAAGGTAGATAAAGAGGGGATACAATGAGAATCATTGACAATAGGTACAAGATTGAGAGAAAGATTGAGGATAATATCTATTCTGAAACCTATCTAGTCTCAGATCTATGGGGAGACGATAGGTATAAGGTATTAAAATTTTATAATTACGATGAACAGAAAAGTATAATTGACTACTTTATTACAAATTTTATTCAGATTTCAAATGTAAGACATAGTAATATATTATGGAATGAAAAATTTAATATGGTCAAAACTATAGATACTAAAAAGACTAATATGTTGTTGTATTACTCTATTTCAGAATACATCAATGCTCCTAAGCTTAGTGACATAGGTGGCAGTTTGGGATTTTTTGAAAAATTACGCTTAGTATTAGATATTCTAATTACTATTGATTATTTACATTTTAGAGGTTATACTTATCAAATTTTAAGTCCAGCTGAAATCTATGTATTGGAAGACAAGAATATCAAATTAATGGATATAGCCACCATAATAGAAAAGAGAGATAGGTCATACATCGATGATTTTAACAGGTATTTTATATCCCCTGAAACTTTAATCAATAAAAATTCAAATGATAAGAGAGCTGACTATTATTCTATTGGAATAATAATGAAGTATTTATTGTTGGAAGACTACTTTGAAGATGATGTAAATAATTTTGTTTATGTGGATGAGAAATTTTTAGATTTAGATAAGAAAGACATTTTAAATAAAACCATATCTCAATTAACAAAAAGAGATTTTATTTCAAGGGACATAAATCTTATCGAAATAGTTGATAAGATAATTGAAATTTTTGAGTTGGATTATCCATATGATTTAGTGCAAAGTAGAAATACTTTATTTTTCAACAACAGAATAATAGGTAGAGAAAAAGAAATAGAAGAAATCATGAGTATTGATGAGAGTTTAAAAAATGGTAACTATAAATACAAGGGATTAATTTTAAAGGGAGAGTTTGGAGTAGGAAAAACCAAATTATTGACTGAATTAACCCATAGACTTAAGATGAAGGGAAGAGATGTATACTATATTGAAATAGAAGAGAGTAAAGCCAATGATTTATATGATCTAACGAATATTCTAAAACAATCATTAAAGGATACTCCATCTGAACTAATGGAGAAGTATAGAGACGAATTATGCAGAATATTGCCTGAGTTAAGATTATATGGAAATGAAGTGATGGAAACCGACTTAAGTCCAAACTGGGAGATGTTTAGGTTATGTAATAGAATATCAAATTATTTTACTGAATTATCTAAGGAAAATATTATTTATATAGTGATCGATGATTTACAATACGCAAATATTAACTTACTAACCATGATAGACTACCTATTGAAGAATATAAGAAACAATAATCTATTTTTCATTTTTTCCTACGATAGTAATTTATTAGTAGAGGAATCTTCAATCAAAAAGATAGTTGAAGAATGGAATGTAAAGGAATATGTATATAATCTAGATCTACTCAAATTAAACTTAGAAGAAATTGGACAAATGGTTCAAAACATCCTAGGCATATCATATGTGCCAAGCAAATTAGCAAGTGTATTATTTAAGGAAAGTCAAGGTAATCCTAGATATATTGAATACTTAATAAAGCATTTGTATGCAAGTGGAGAATTGTACATGAATCCTATTGGCAAATGGTATCTAAAAGCTGATAGCTATTCAGAAATCTATTTTCCTTCTAACTTAGACGAGGCTTTTGAAAAGCAATTAAAATTAGTAAGGGATAATTATTTTGAAATATTTAAGATACTATCTGTTTTTGATGATGCTTTGTATAAGAGAATCCTGTTAAATATGTTGGATTTAGATGGACAAGCTATCGATAAGCAATTAAACCAGTTAAAATCTTTAGGTCTTATAGATGAGAAATTAGGTGATTGGGGATATAGTTATAATGTGAAGAATACAGAACTTAAAAGAAAGATTTATAATGAGATTCCCCATGAAGAAAAAATTCAGCTTCATAAAAAGGCCTCTCTGATACTATCTGATTTAGATAAGGATAGTATGGAGTTTTTATTGGAAGAGCTATTACATCATTTAATCAAATCTAACCAAGCCAATAAGGCAATTGAGATTATCCTAGAAAGATTAGAGCAAATTGAAAATATATACAGCCCTCAAGGAAGATTTTTACTGGAAAAGGCTTATAGCATTATGACTTATGGACCTCCTTACACCAAGCTCAAAATTTTAGAAAACCTTGTACAAATACATTTTTTAAAAGGTGAATCGGACAAGGGCAAAGCTTATCTTGAAGAATATCAAAGTTTAGCTTTAGAACTAAAGGATTATAAGCATATTATCAAGGGGAAATTGGTATTAATTGACTTATATTATTTAAGAGTAGAGACAGAAAAAGCCTTAAAAGAGATAGAGGAAATAGAAGAAATATCTAAGGAATATAACTTCATTGAAGGCCAAATTATTGCTTATAATTCTAGAGCAAGAATAAGTATTCAGAATGGCAATTTAGAGGAAGCAGAAACAAATCTTAAAAAGGCCATAGAATTATCTAATGCTCATAATATTGATGAATATTTAGGGCCAATCTATAACAGGCTAGGTATAATTAGATATTTAAATGGTAATATGGAAGAAGCAATAGAATACTATGACAAAAGTATAGAGTACTGTCAGGCAACTGGAAATATCGTTGAGGCGACGAAACCATTAAATAATATAGGTAGCATCTATTTAGAACATTTTGAAAATCCTAAAAAGGCCATGGAGTACTTTGAAAAGGGCAAGGAAATTGCAACTAAGCTTGGAATCCAGGAAGCAGAAATAGTCTTCCTAAATAATATCGCTGAATTATTCATAGATAACTACCAATATGATTTAGCTTTAGAATACTTGGAAGAAGCCAAAAAAGGAGCCTTGGAACTACAGGATTTGAATATGATTTTTTTGGCTAATTTAAATATGGGAAGTATATACCTTGCAAAGACCCAATACGACAAGGCATATGAATGTATTGAGTTTTTACAAGAAGTCTATTCAACTAATCAAATTACAAATTTAGAGATAACATATCAGTACTATGATTTCTTAGGCTATTTTTATGGTACACTAGGTGACTTAGAAAAAAGCGTTGAATATTCTCAACTAGCTTGTGATATCTGTAAAGACTTCAACATACGAGGCTATTTAGTATCAAAAGCAAGAATTCTAGCCATGGAGATTTTGAAAAGCAAAGACTTAAACAAGGCAGATATAGAGGAAATTAGACTAAAATATAGGGAGAGGAAGGTTTCAGTCCACAGAAGAAGATTCCTGCTACAATTTGCAATAATCAGCATATTGGCAAATGATTTAGAGTATGCTAAGGAGTTTTTAGAAGAAGACTCCCATTTAATGAGGGAGCTACCAAATAATTACCTAGATTTACTCCATAATGGATTATTATCTTTCATATCATCAGATAAAGGTTCAATTAAAAGCTTAATAGACATGGAGGAAAAAAAGCTCATAGAACCTGTTTCTATTGAGAGACTATATTTTAAACTAGCACTAGGATACAAGTTATTTTATATGGAAGAATATATTCAATCTCTTAAATATCTATTTGAAGCATTAGACCTAGTATACAAAATAACTTTAAGAATACCTTATAATAAGCTTAAATTCAGTTTTATCAGAAGTAGAGATGTTGATATTCTCAAGGACAAAATAAGAATAGCCATTAAAAAGGTATTTGGATATGAAATAGGCTGTACCTATATTGATGATGTAGACATGGAGGATTTAAATACCTACTTTGACCTTAAACCTATTATAGATTTAATAGGTAGTGATGATTTCATTAGCATTACCCAATTCGACTATTATGGAGAAGCTGTAAATATAAATACTGTTGAAGAGTTAATCTCTAAATTTACAGATGATTATCAACATAATCTGGATTTAATATTAAAATACTTAAGCAAGATCACCTTTGCAAAAAAAGGCTTTATACTGAGTTTTGATGAAAAAAGTAACACTTATGAGGCAGTTGCAGCATTAAATAATGGGTCAGCCAATGAAATAAATGAAAGGTTTTTAAGCCTAGCAGGTAGAACTAGCAATGGGATATTAATTAATAAGAATTACTCTGATGTTTACAGCAGCAATTACCTTGAATTTTTGAAGGATGATAAAAAAGGTATAATGTGCGTTCCAATATCTTCCCTCGACCAGATTTCCGGTATACAAGGAGAAAGAAGAAAAAATCTTTGGAAAGAATATCATTTACATGGATTTATATACTTAGAAACAGATAACGTATTTAATAGATTTGATATTGAACGATTAGCTATAGTTCGAAGTCTTTCCTACCTCATATATATCAATTTAGAAAACAATAAACTAAGGTTAATGGCCACAACTGATAAGCTAACAAACACCTTAACTAGGAAGTATTTTGAAACAAAATTTGAAGAAATTATTAATAGTATGAAGTCAACCAATAGAAGTTTTTCAGTCCTTATGTTGGATATAGATAGGTTTAAACGGGTCAATGACACCTATGGACATAGAAAAGGAGATGAAATACTCTCCATCATTGGTAGTGCCATTAAATCTAGTATTAGGAGTACAGACATTGTAGGTAGGTATGGGGGAGAAGAGTTTATTATTATATTAAAGGATGTTACTGAGGAAGAAGCTATTAATGTAGCAGAAAAAATAAGGTCTGACATAGAAAAGCTGGAGATAAAGGGTATCGAGTACCCTATTACCGTTAGCATAGGAATCTCCCTATTCCCCAATCACAGTCATTTTAGTGATGATCTAATAGAAAAGGCAGACCAGGCATTGTATTATGCTAAGGAGTCAGGGAGAAATAAGATCTTCATGTGGAACCCAGAAATGAATAATACATTTAATAGGGGAGACAAATTGGCTGGGATTGTAACTGGAGACTTGGATTCCGATAATAGAAATATCCTTGCCTTAATCGATATAATAGAACTGATTAAAGATTACAGAAGTCTAGAAGAAAACGCTTTTGTATTTTTAGGAAGGGTCTTGGAAACCATAGATGGTGAATATGGAACCATACTATTAGTAGAAAATGAAAAAGTTGAAAAGGCTTATACTAGGGAAAGATTTAGTGATAGTTGGGTAGATAACCCTTCCTTAAATAACGAAAGGGTACTCAAGGCTATAGAAAGTAAAAAAGGTGAATTTTTCATAGATTGGGAGAACCTTGATAATATTGATTCGATTTCAGGTTTACCCAATTGGCAGTCAGTGATAATATTACCATTGATAAAAAAACAAAAAGTGAAAGGAGTCCTATACGTTACTGTTTCTTTGAGAAAGAAGGAATTTGACTTTAACTCCTTTAATTTGGCCAAGTATTTAAGTAATGTTTTTGCAGCCCTATTGTAGAAATATATTGACTAGTTAAAATAATCTTATGTATAATAAATACAAATACAATTGAGGGTAGAAAAATGAAACTTTCCAAGAGCTTTACCTTAAGAAAATTTTTAATTAAAACCACAGATTTTTAATCTGTGGTTTTTTATGCGCTTTAATCAAATAACATGGTATTTCATAAAATAGGAGGTAATTTTATGGGAAAAGTAGTGATTGACGGAAATAGTTTGACTATAGAGGAATTTATCCAAATAACTAGATGGAGAAAAAAAATAGAATTGTCTCAAGAAGCAATTGAAAGAATTAATAAGTCTAGAGCATTAGTGGATAAATTCGTTGACGAAAATAAAGTAGTTTATGGTATTACTACAGGATTTGGAAAATTCAGTGATGTTGTTATTACTGGAGATGAAACTAAAGAATTACAAAGAAATCTAATAATAAGCCACGCTTGCGGAGTGGGAGAGCCCTTATCAGAGGAAATTGTCAGAGGGATTATGCTTTTAAGAATAAATGCATTAGCTAAGGGTTTTTCTGGTATTAGGTTATCAACATTGAATACCTTAATAGAAATGTTAAACAAGGGAGTACATCCTATAATTCCTGAAAAGGGCTCCTTAGGCTCCAGTGGTGACTTGGCCCCTTTGTCCCATATGGTACTGGTTATGCTTGGAGAAGGAGAGGCAATTTATAAAGGGCAGAAGATGTCTGGTAAAGAGGCAATGGAAAAGGCCAATATAAATACTATAGAACTTACCTCAAAGGAAGGTTTAGCACTAATAAATGGAACACAAGTTATGACTTCAATTGGTGCCCATACCATATATGATGCTATGGAACTTAGTAAAATAGCTGATATTGCTGCCTCCCTGACAATAGAGGCCCTAAATGGAATAATAGATGCTTATGATATTAGGGTTCAAAATATTAGGCCCCATGAAGGACAGATAAATACAAGTAAAAATCTTCTTAAACTTTTAGAAAATAGCTCTATGATAAGTCGTCAAGGAGAGATCAGGGTTCAAGATGCCTACTCCCTAAGATGTGTACCTCAAATTCATGGTGGTAGCAAGGATTGCTTTAAATATGTAAAGGAAAAAGTGGAAATAGAAATGAATTCAGCTACTGACAATCCTTTGATTTTTTATGAAGATGAAGAGGTCATATCAGGAGGAAACTTCCATGGGCAACCTATGGCCTTAGCCTTTGACTTTCTTGGCATTGGCTTAGCAGAATTGGCAAATATATCTGAAAGAAGACTAGAAAGGTTAGTAAATCCATCTTTAAGCAATGGTTTGCCTGGTTTTCTAATTAGGAATGGAGGGCTCAATTCAGGCTTTATGATCGTTCAGTATTCCGCAGCTGCCTTGGTGTCTGAAAACAAAGTTCTAGCCCATCCTGCCAGTGTAGATTCAATACCTTCCTCTGCTAATCAAGAAGATCATGTATCTATGGGAACAATTGCAAGTAGAAAAGCAATGGAGATATTAGATAATGTGAGAAAAGTATTAAGTATGGAAATCTTAGCTGCTTGCCAAGGTATTGATTTAAGAGGGAATAAAGGATTGGGAAATGGAACTAAAATAGTTTATAATATAATTAGAGAAAAGATAGGATATTTAGACAAAGATAAGCCAATGTATGAAGAAATAAACAAATGTGAAGAGATTATTAAGTCTGGTGAAATAGTAAGTAAAGTTGAAGAGGAAATTGGAAAATTATTTTAGGGGGGACTTTCTATGATTAACAATTTAAACATTGCCAATGCAATGACTATCAAGCTAGATGATGAACTTCCACCAGCACCGACCTTTGAAGCTGGAATTAGGAGGGCACCAAAGAGAGAGTTAAAACTTACAAAAAATGAAATGGAATTAGCCCTTAAAAATGCCCTAAGGTATATACCAGAAAATTTACATGAAGTATTAGCACCAGAATTTTTAAATGAATTAATTACCTATGGTAGAATCTATGGCTATAGATACAGGCCTCAGGGAAATATTAAGGCTAAGCCTATAGATGAATATAAGGGGAAATGCATAGAGGGCAAGGCTTTTCAAGTTATGATTGACAATAATCTAGATTTTGATGTTGCATTATACCCCTATGAGCTTGTAACATACGGAGAAACAGGCCAAGTTTGTCAAAATTGGATGCAATATAGGTTAATTAAGAAATATCTTGAAGAACTAACTAATGAGCAAACCTTGGTAGTAGCTTCAGGCCATCCTGTTGGCCTATTTAGGTCATCACCCTTAAGTCCAAGGGTAATTATCACCAATGCTCTTATGGTTGGAGCCTTTGATGATCATGAGCATTGGATAAAGGCTCAAGCCATGGGCGTAGCTAACTATGGACAAATGACAGCAGGGGGATGGATGTACATAGGCCCACAAGGAATAGTCCATGGTACTTATAACACCATATTAAATGCTGGTAGGTTAAAATTAGGTATAAAAGAAGATGAAGACTTAAGAGGTCGTATATTTGTCAGCTCAGGTCTTGGTGGCATGAGTGGAGCACAGGGTAAGGCAAGTAAGATTGCAGGAGGAGTTGGAATAATTGCTGAAGTAGATTATTCCAGGATAAAAACTAGATTAGACCAAGGCTGGATAGACAAATCCTTTGATAAGCTAGATGAATTATTTGATTATGCTTATAAGGCAGCGGCTAATGGGGATGCAGTGGCACTAGCTTATCATGGAAACATAGTGGATTTATTAGAATATGTTATAGAGAATAATTTAAGAATAGATTTGCTTTCAGACCAGACATCATGCCATGCACCATATGATGGTGGATATTGTCCACAGGGACTAAGCTTTGAAGAGAGAACAGAAATGCTTAATAAGGATAAGGAAGGTTTTATTGAATTAGTAAATAAATCATTAATTCACCATTTCCACCTAATTAAAGAATTAGTGGAAAGGGGTACTTATTTCTTCGATTATGGAAACAGTTTCATGAAGGCAGTTTTCGATGCAGGAGCTAAAGAAATTGCCAAAAATGGTATAGATGAATCTGAAGGGTTTATTTTCCCTTCATATGTTGAAGATATTATGGGTCCTATGCTCTTTGACTATGGATATGGCCCCTTTAGATGGGTGTGCTTAAGTGGAAAACATGAAGATTTAATCAAGACAGATAAGGCAGCTATGGATTGTATAGATAAAGATAGGAGAGGCCAAGACAGGGACAATTATATTTGGATAAGGGACGCTGAGAAAAACAATTTAGTTGTTGGTACAAAGGCTAGGATACTATATCAAGATGCTGAGGGTAGGTTGAAAATAGCGTTAAAATTCAACGAAATGGTTAGAAATGGAGAAGTAGGTCCTATTATGTTAGGTAGAGACCACCATGATACTGGAGGTACTGATTCCCCATTTAGGGAAACAGCCAATATTAAAGATGGTAGCAATATAATGGCAGATATGGCAACCCACTGCTTCGCAGGTAATGCAGCCAGGGGTATGAGCCTAGTAGCCCTACACAATGGAGGAGGAGTAGGCATAGGCAAGGCTATAAACGGTGGTTTTGGAATGGTTTTAGATGGAAGTGATAGGGTTGATGAAATTCTAAAAACAGCCATGCTTTGGGATGTAATGGGTGGTGTTGCAAGGAGAGCTTGGGCTAGGAATGAAAATTCAATTTCCACATGCATCGACTATAATAACAAGTTTAAAGACTCTGACCATATAACTTTACCTTATATAGCAAATGATGATTTAGTTAAGGAGTTAGTAGAAAAAGAGTATAGTAAGCTGAAATAAGGGGGATTGTAATGGCTAGAATTATTCAATGTGTACCTAATTTTAGTGAAGGTAGAAATAAAGAAGTAGTTGAAAAAATAGTAGATGAAATTAGGAAGGCCGACGAAGTAAAGTTATTGGATTATTCTATGGATAAAGACCATAATAGAACTGTAGTTACCTTCATAGGAGAACCTGAAAAAGTAATAGAAGCTGCTTTTAATGCTTGTAAAGTGGCATCTCAATTAATAGATATGAGAAACCATACTGGTGAACATCCTAGAATGGGAGCAACTGATGTAATACCTTTAATACCAATATCAGATGTAACTATGGAAGAGTGTGTTGAGCTATCAAAAAGGCTTGGTAAGAGAATAGGAGAAGAACTAGGTATATCTGTATACCTATATGAAAAATCAGCAACCAGTCCCAGTAGAGAAAACTTAGCCGATGTTAGAAGGGGACAATACGAAGGAATGGCTGAAAAACTAAAACAGGAAGGCTGGGAACCTGATTTTGGCCCTAGGGAATTAAATGTAAGAGCAGGTGTAACAGCAGTAGGTGCAAGGATGCCTCTAGTGGCTTTCAATGTAAATTTGGCAACTGATGATATTAATATTGCAAGGAATATCGCTAAAGCCATAAGGGCCAGTAGTGGTGGCTTTAAATATTGTAAAGCTTTAGGCATAGAAATAAAGGAAAGAAATATTGTGCAAGTAACTATGAATATGGTAGACTATACTAAGACACCCTTGTATAGAGTTTTTGACGTTATAGAAAGGGAAGCAAAGAGATATGGAGTTAATGTTATAGGTAGTGAAATAATAGGTTTGGTTCCTATGGCAGCAATGATCGATGTGGCAGATTATTACTTAAGGCTGGAGAACTTTGACTATAGCCAAATCTTAGAAAAAAGAATGATGGAATAGGTGATAAGATGAAAGCCACTTTAGTTATAAAAAATATAGATAACCTAATAACCCTAAGGGGTGAAAATAAAGCTAGAACCCTTGATGATATGAAGGATATCGGAATCATTAATAATGGGATAATAGCTTTATCTGGTGAAAAAATCATCTATGTGGGAGAAGGAGACCTGCCCTCCCACATAGAAGTAGATGAAAATACTACAATATTAGATGGGAAAGGAAAAACTGTTACACCAGGACTAATAGATTCCCATACCCATTTAGTCCATGGTGGATCTCGTGAAAACGAATTAGCAATGAAATTAAAGGGTAAGTCCTACTTAGAGATTTTAGCTGCAGGTGGGGGGATTCACTCCACTGTTAAAGCTACAAAGGAAGCTACTTTTGATGAATTATATGAAAAAGCTAAGAAGAGTTTAGACATTATGCTTTCCTATGGGGTGACAACTGTTGAAGCAAAAAGCGGTTATGGTATAGATGACTTTTCTACAGAAATAAAACAATTGGAAGTGGCCAAAAAATTAAATGAAGACCATCCAGTAGATATTGTATCTACCTTTATGGGCGCCCATGCAATACCTGTAAGATATAAGAATAACCCAGATGCCTTTGTGGACATAATAATTGAAGATATGTTGCCTAAAGTGGCAGAGAAGAACTTGGCAAAGTTCTGTGACGTATTTTGTGAAGAAGGCGTTTTTTCCATAGACCAATCTAGGAGGATTCTACAAGCTGCAAAGGAGCATGGAATGGGGTTAAAACTCCATGCTGATGAAATAGAGCCTTTAGGTGGTGCAGAATTGGCTGCAGAGTTAAACTGCATAACAGCAGATCATTTGATAGCTGCGTCAGATAAAGGGATTAAGGAAATGGCCAAAAAAGGCGTTATTGCAAACTTATTACCAGGTACTAGTTTTAACTTGCAAACAGGGAAATTTGCAAGGGCAAGGAAGATCTTAGAAGAAGGCGTTGCCATAGCCCTATCTACAGATTATAATCCAGGAAGCTGCCCTACTGAGAACTTACAGCTTATAATGAGTTTTGCATCATTGATTATGAAACTGACCCCAGAGGAGGTAATAACTGCTGTAACCATAAATGGGGCTGCGGCTTTAGGTTTAGGAGAAAAAGTAGGTAGCATAGAGGTAGACAAACAAGGAGACATAGTAATATTCGACGCTCCAAATCTTGAATACATTATCTATCATTTTGGAATAAACCATGTAGATAAGGTAATAAAAAATGGCAAGCTAGTATATGATAGTAAATTGACTAGAATCAATAATAACTAAAGAAATAATTGACTTTTAGCTAATATTAGCTAAAAGTCTTTTATAATTAGAAAGGAAGAAACCATATGCTAAAGGAAATGTTGAGAGCTTTTGCACTAATCTTTGCTGCAGAGATGGGAGATAAAACACAAATTATTGCCATGACTTTTGCAACTCAATATAGTGTAAAGGAAGTAATACTAGGTGTAATATTAGGTGTATTATGTAATCATGGAATTGCCATCGTTATGGGAAGTTTTTTATCTAAGGTTGTACCAATGAACTTGATTCAGCTTATAGCAGGAATTATGTTTGTATTTTTCGGTATCATGGCATTAAGAGATAGTGATACTGAGGAAATAGATAACAACAAGGGGATGAACCCGGTTTTGACTGTAGCTTTAGCATTCTTTATAGGAGAACTAGGAGATAAGACCCAATTAACTGCTATGACCTTATCTTCGGAAGGAAACTTTCAGTTATTTATATTGATAGGTACAACTTTAGGTATGGTAGCTACTTCTGCCATGGGTATATTCATTGGAAGTAAAATAGGGGATAAGGTACCTGACATAGCAGTCAAAATTGTATCTTCTATAGTTTTTATATTTTTTGGTACTTTAAAACTATTTAATACAGTATCAAAAGAGTATATAACATTAATTAACCTATTACTTTACTTTATAGTAATATTGGCTATAGAACTTTATTTAATAGATCATTTAATAAGAAAAAGAAAACTTGGGGAATCACCAGTTAGAAAGGCTGCTGCAAACCTTTATGAACAAACAAAGAACCTTAAGGAGATATTAGATGACCTTTGCTTAGGTGAAAACTTTTGCGGTCATTGTTTAGAAATTGGATGCTTATTAGGATATACAAGGAGAATCTTACAGGAGGCTAGAGAAAAAGGAAAATATTATATAGATATATCAGTTGATATAGATTCTTTGACAAAAAAAGGATATAATAGTAATAAAGTAATACAAGCCCTTTGCATGGTAATCGCAGATTCAATTAAAAATAATTGGGATAAGAGTGAGGATTTTGTTATTAATAGAATTAGAGCTTCATTGGAGCTAGTCCTTTTTGGTGAAAAATTAGACTTTAACAAAGGGCTAAAAAGGTATTTGAATGAGGCTAAAAAGAAAAGTGAGAAATATGGTATATTATTAGAAAAGGCCATATTAAATTCTTTAGGTAGACGATTTTAGACTATATTAGTTATAGAACTAATTTGGATATATAAAATAATTTATAAAGGAGGTTTAATTATGGCTGAAAACCAATATGTTGTCTTTAAATTGGGCAAAAGTGAGTTTGGTATTGATATTATGAATGTTAAAGAAATAGGCCCTTATGAAGAAGCAGTTTCTTTACCTGACACTCCAAGTTTTATAGAGGGAGTGATTAATTACAGGGGTAAGGTCATACCGGTAATAAACTTAAAGAAAAGATTAAACTTAGGAGAAAAAAATATTACTAAGGATACAAGAATTATTGTAATAACACTTAATGAAAAGGAAGTTGGATTTATAGTAGATGAAGCATCTCAAACTATTAGGGTTAGTGATGAACAAATAGATCCTGCTCCATCTTTCATTAGTGGTGTAGATAAAAGATATATCTCAGGTGTTGGGAAGTTAGATGATAAGAGACTTCTCATTTTAATTGATTTAGAAAAAGTTTTAACTGACGATGAAATAGATGAAATTGAGAAGCTTGAGGTCTAAAGGGAAATGAAAAACAATCAAATTTCTATTAATAGACTAAATGAGATATTAGAAGCTACCATTAATACTATTATTAAAAGTAAAGACGAAGTATTTGAAATTGTAAATTATTCTAGAGAAGAATGTAATAGAATTGAAGAGGAGCTAAAAAGCCTACAAATTAAAGTTAAAGATATATTTGAACAGATAGAAAAGCTGGAAGAACTTAATAGAAGATGTAGGAAGGATTTATCATATAAGAGCAAAAATTTCCATTTATTTAGCGAAGATGATATTAAAGAAGCTTATGATTTAGCAAACGAAGTTAGAATAAATCTACTCTTAAAAAGGGAAGAAGAAAAAAACTTAATAGAAAGAAGAAACGAATTAGAATTAAGATATAAAAATGCCTTAGAGGTATTAAAAAAGGCTGAAAATCTAAATAAGCAAATAAGTGTTGCCACCGAATATTTAATGGGGAATGCAGAAAATATAGTAGAAACGGTTGATGAATTAAGTAAAAAGCACTTTTTAGGCATTAAGATAATTGAAGCCCAAGAAGAAGAAAGGCTTAGACTTGCTAGGGAGATACATGATGGTCCAGCCCAGTCCTTAGCTAATGTAATAGTTAAGGCAGAATTGTGTGAAAGGTTAATAGAACTAGACACTGATAGAACTAAAAGGGAGTTAAATAGTTTAAAGGATGTTATTAGACTTACTTTAAAAGATGTAAGAAAGATAATATATGATTTAAGGCCCATGTCCTTAGATGACCTTGGCTTAATTCCAACATTAGAACGATACATATCAATTTTTCAAGAGGATACAGGAATTAAGGTCAATTTAAGAACAATCGGTTCAATTAATAATATTCAATCAACGATCCAAATAGCTTTGTTTAGAATAACCCAGGAATCATTAAGTAATATAAGAAAACATTCTAAGGCAACTACAGCTTCAGTATCAATTGAAAGATCTTTAAATAGAATAAATTTAGTGATATCTGATGATGGAATTGGTTTCAATTTAGATGATCTAAAACGAGGACATAACCCTATCAATAGCGGCTTTGGATTAATGAATATCAGGGAAAGAGTAGAACTGTTAAATGGTAGTTTCAATATCACATCTTCTAATAAAATGGGAACTAAAATATCTATATCTATACCATTAAGCGAGGGGTTGAACAATGAGAAGTAAAAGAATAAGTGTATTAATTGCTGATGATCATGCACTAATTAGAGAAGGGATCAAGCAAATACTTGAATTGGAAGAGGATATACATGTAGTTGGAGAAGCTAATAATGGTGAAGAAGCTTTTGAATTGGCATCAAAACTGGAACCGGATATTATATTATTGGATATAAATATGCCAAAAACAAATGGCATTGAAGCATTAAGAAGATTTAAAGATATGGGTATAACATCAAAAGTAATTATTCTTACCATACATGAAGATAGGGAATATATCTTAAAAACACTAAAACTAGGAGCAAATGGGTATATGTTAAAGGATTCTAGTGCCAATAGTTTAATAGAAGGGATCCGTAGAGTTGCAAAGGGTGAAAACTACATACAATCAAGTGTTGCTGATTTGGTTAGTGCATCTTCTGATGATAGTATGGAAGATAAAAGTATAGAACAAATAAATTCTCTAACTAATAGGGAATATGAAGTACTTATGTTAATAGCAGAAGGATTAAACAATAAGGATATAGCAGAAAGGTTATATATAAGTGAAAAAACTGTAAAAAACCATGTATCCAATATATTTAAAAAGCTTGAACTAAACGATAGGGTTCAAGCTGCAATATTCGCCTATAAAAATAATATAATAAAATTATAAGACCAGGAAAGTTAAATTTCTTGGTCTTTTGTAAATTTAAGCATAAAGTCTCTAAACTTTTCATTAAGAGGTGATAGTTGTCTATTTTTATGATAGGCAAAGTAAAATTTCCTTGTAAATTTTAAACCCTTAATGTAAAAAGCTTTATACTTTCCAATATCTAAATCGCTCTTAATAGCTCTTTTAGATATAAAACTTAAGCCTACACCTAGAGAAACCAATTCTTTTACCATATTGGGATCTTCTACGTATGAAACTATATTTATTCTATCTAAAGGGATTTTTGATTTCTGTAAAACTTCCTCTACTAAGGCCCTAGTACCAGACCCTTCTTCCCTAAAGATAAACTTTTCTTTAAATAGTACATCCTTGTCTAATTCAGATAGGTTTTCAAAAGAGAATTCATCAGTATTAGGAGTAATTAACAAGAGCTCATCATCCATTAGGTCTAAATACTTTATATTATTGGAAGAATATTTTGCACCTAAGATGCCAAAGTCGGTTTCACCCTCTAAAATACTTTTGATAACTTTTTTCGAATCTTTATTGCCAATTGTAAAAGTTACATCAGGATAAACATTTAAAAAACTTTTAATAACATTAGGTAATAAATAATTCCTTGGTACAGAACTGGAATAAATATGTATATGACCTTGGATTTTCCCTTTATATGTGGCTAATTCAAATTTAGCTTTATCACAAGTATTTAATATATTGATGGCATAGGTATAGAGTAGATTGCCAGCATGAGTTAATGTAATAGTTTTACCAAGCCTATTTATCAATAGTGTACCTAATTCCTTTTCTAAGTTTTGAATATGATTGGTGACTGTAGGTTGAGTAATATAAAGTTTTTCTGCAGCTTTAGAAAAGCTTTTTAGTTTTGCAACTTCTACAAAGGTTTCTAATTGTCTAAAATCCATAAAAACACCCCTCAGTAATATTCTAATATATTATACACAAATAATACCTGATTCACAAAGTTAAAAAGAAGCAAATTATCTCTATCCCCTACTTATTTATAATATTAAGTATAACAGAAATAAAATAATTTTAAATAAAAAACAAAAAATATATTGACAAAAATAAAAAAACAGTGTATAGTTTTTAATTGTCAGCACTAAATGACTCAGCACAAAACGACATCAACTATAAAAATAAAAAATAAAAAAAGGTGTTGACAAAAAAACAAAAACTTGCTATACTAAGTAAGTGACCTCGCAAGAGGGAACCATGAACCAAGACAACTAAACAGTGTGAAACTTTGAATAATAAACACATGACGTAAGTCATTTAAGAGCTAATCAAACTTTTTAATGAGAGTTTGATCCTGGCTCAGGACGAACGCTGGCGGCGTGCCTAACACA
>Ga0209537_1000121_pt1 | contig 88066 bp, 93 predicted proteins | sample BioPla4DNA1_FD_187698 | JGI IMG/M metagenome (GOLD analysis project Ga0209537, IMG submission 187698) | Biogas fermentation microbial communities from Germany - Plant 4 DNA1 (SPAdes) (version 2) | ecosystem: Engineered > Bioreactor > Anaerobic > Digestate | place: Bielefeld, North... | reverse complement strand
TAATGAATATCCAAGAAGAATGTTTGGTTATAGGTCAGCCATAGAAATGGCGGTATATACATAGAATTTATTCCAATAAGCAATGGATTTACCAAATTTTGCACGGCATTTAATATTGCAATTTATACGGTATTTCCCGACCTGTAAAAATTATTGCACGGAATTATGAAGATTCATCGCAGGACTGCATGGTTTTCAGCCCGATTAAACAGTAGCCAGGGTGTAGGATTGGAAGCTGTAAAGTCCCGTCAAAATGCTCTAAATGAAAAATGTCGAAACTATAAAAAGGGCAAAAAACAAAATCAATAATATGCTAATGTTTCTGTCAACCCTTGTAAAGGTCAGTTCTTTCAGTCTTGTGCGCCCGATATCACCGCGATAGCACCTTGATTCCATTGCCGTTGCAAGCTCTTCAGCCCTTTTAAAGGCGCTGACAAAAAGCGGTATCAGAACAGGTATGAAACTCTTAGCCTTTTCTATAAAGTTACCTGTATCAAAGTCAGCTCCTCTTGATGACTGTGCCTTGATAATTCTGTCGGTCTCTTCTAATAATGTCGGAATAAAACGCAGTGCAATTGACATCATCATTGACATTTCATGAACAGGAACCCTGATTTTTTTCAGTGGTGACAATAGTTTTTCCATGCCGTCGGTCAGTGCAATCGGTGTTGTGGTAAGAGTAAGAACCGATCCTATGGTAACCATAAGAGAAAGCCTTACAGCAATTACAACAGCCTGAAATATCCCTTCAAGGGTAATTTTTATGGAACCAAGGGAAATAAGTACGGTATTTCCCGGATAGGCAAAAATATTTATTACGGAAGTTATTGCAAGAATAAGCAACAGCGGTTTAATGCCCCTCAGTGTGAATCTTACGGGAACCTCGGATATAATGAGTATAATCCCGACCAGTGCGACCATCATGACATAACCATATATGTTGTTTGCAGCAAAAAGCCCGATAATCAAAACAATGGTCCAGATTATTTTAGTTCTCGGGTCTGCCCGGTGCAATACCGAATTTCCCGGGATATACTGACCCATGGTAATGTTTTTTAGCATAATTCCCCCTCAGACTTTATGTCCCTGATAATATAATTATCCAAAATACATTAATCCATAAACGGTTTATTTTTTCAGCAATCTTTTCAGTTCGGCGATTCCCTCTTCCACTGTCAGAATATCCTTTCTGACACAGGGATTTATCCCGGCAAGGTAATAGAACAGTTCGGTTATCTGCGGTACATCCAGGCCTGTTTTAGCAAGAAGCTCCCTGTTTGAAAACACTTCCCTCGTGCTGCCCGTCAGAACCAGCTCACCATGGTCCATTACCGCCACACGGTCGCAGTAATTGGCGATATGCTCCATTGTGTGTGAAACAATTATTATCGTAGTATTTTTCTCTTCCCTGAGCTTCAGAAGGAATTTGAATATTTCCCTGCTGCCCGCCGGATCAAGGCCTGCAGTGGGCTCATCAAGAACCAGGATCTCGGGATTCATTGCAATTACACCGGCAATGGCAACCCTTCTTTTCTGGCCTCCTGAAAGCTCAAAAGGAGATCTTTCAAGGACATCCTCGGGTAATCCTGTGATCTCGGCAGCCTCAAGCACACGCTTCTCTGTTTCTGCCTCCGGAACACCCATTTTTTTAAGCCCAAAGGCAATGTCCTTACCAACCGTTTCTTCAAACAGCTGATCTTCAGGGTTCTGGAAAATCAGGCCCACTTTCCGTCTTAACTCTTTCAGTGCCTTTCCCTTCGGGGCAATGCCCGAAACACTTATGCTTCCTTCGGTAGGCGTCAGCAGGCCGTTTAAATGCTGGATAAGCGTAGACTTACCCGAACCGGTGTGCCCTATAATCCCCAGTATCTCCCCCCTGTACACATCAAGGGAAACATCCTTAAGAGCCTGCTTTTCATAGGGTGTACCCGGCATATATATGAATGAAAGATTTCTTATTTCAATAACTTTCTCTTTTTCAGCTTCGCTGGCAGGGCCTTCAGGCGATATTAAGCTCTCACCGGCAGAAAAACTGCACCTGGAAAAGAGCTCCTTCGCCTCATCAATGTGCACAGGCATATGCCCGCCCTCTATAAGCCCTTCATTGACTGCATTAATGTAGAAATAAGAAACCTGGGGTATGTCGATACCTGCTTTTTTCAGAATTTCGGTGTTTGAAAAAACGCTTCTTGGAGTGCCATCAAGCAAAAGCCTTCCATTGTCGATTACCAAAACCCTGTCGACCTGTGCGGCTTCATCCATATGATGGGTTATCAGGACAATGGTAATCCGGTCTTCTTTATTGAGTTTTTTGAGTATATTCATTACATCCCGGCGGCCTGTCGGATCAAGCATTGAAGTAGCCTCGTCAAGCACAAGACACTTCGGGTTCATGGCAAGAACCCCTGCTATCGCCACCCTTTGCTTCTGTCCTCCCGAAAGCATATAGGGTGAGTGGCTTATATATTTCAACATGTTCACCTTTTCGAGGGATTCGTCCACGCGTTTGCGTATTTCTGCAGGTGGTACTCCAAGATTTTCGGGTCCGAAAGCTACATCCTCTTCCACGGTAGTGGCTACAAGCTGGTTATCCGGGTTCTGAAACACCATTCCAAGCTGGCTCCGTATTTCCCAGATTAAATCTTCCGCATGTGTGAATTTCCCGAAGATACAAACAGTGCCTGAAGCAGGAAGCAAAAGACCGTTTAAGTGTCTTGCAAGGGTGGATTTACCCGATCCGTTCCTTCCCACAACGGCAACAAATTCGCCTTCGTCAACCGAAAAAGATATATTGTTTAACGCCCGGGCAGGTTCACTGTCGCCGCGGGCCATATATACATATTCCAGGTCCTTAACATCAATTGCTTTCATCTGCGATACTCCAAAGACATTTTTGCTGAACAAAAGCAAACAGGCTTATTCATAAGCCTTGCTGCAGACATAAAAGTTCTTCCTAAAACAAAGGAGAACGAACTTCTCCGCTCTCCCCTCCATGTTTATTCTTTTACCAGTTCCAGTATCACCATGTTTGCCCCGTCTCCCCTTCGTTGCCCTATCTTGTACATCCTCGTGAATCCGCTTGTTCTGTTCTTTTCCTTGTAGCGGGGGGCAATCTCGTCCATCAGCTTGTTTGCGAGATTTATGTTCTTGCTATTCTCATCCTTGACCCTGTATAGCCAGGAAATAATAATTCTTCTTGCATGGAGCCGTGAAGGACTGTCTACCGGTTTCATTTCAGTCTTTTCTTCTCTTTCAACAACTTCGTAGCTTCTGTCATTCTTTGATTTCTTTGAAACAGTCATTTTCTTGCCCTTGCTGTCAAGTACCGGTGCACTTATTTTTGTCTGCTTTGTGGTAAAATTATCGCACTCCTTCACAGCCAGCGCAATCAACCTGTCTGCAATAGGCGCAACTTCTTTGGCCCTTGCTTCCGTTGTTTCAATTCTTCCATATTGAATCAGTGAAGTTACCAGACTTCTCAGCATAGCTTTTCTCTGATCGGTCGGCCTTCCCAGTTTTCTTTGCCAAGCCATTTTGGGTTCCCTCCTTATGGTTTTTGTTAAGCGTCTTCAGACGGGGCCAAAGACAATCCCAGGGCTTCAAGTTTTGAAACAACCTCTTCAAGAGACTTACGCCCCAGGTTTCTTACTTTCATCATGTCTTCTGCCGTCTTGCTAATAAGTTCTTCAACAGTATTGATTCCTGCTCTCTTCAGACAGTTGTATGAACGTACCGAAAGATCCAGTTCCTCGATGGTCATCTCGAGCACTTTTTCCTTCTTTGTCTCTTCCTTTTCCACCATTATCTCGGCATCTTTTGCATGTTCGGTCAGGTTAATGAACAGGTTTAAGTGTTCGCTCAGTATTTTTGCGCCAAGACTGATTGCTTCATCCGGCTGGATGCTTCCGTTTGTCCACACTTCTATGGTAAGCTTGTCATAGTCGGTTACCTGCCCCACACGGGTATCTTCCACCGTGTAGTTTACCTTCTTGACAGGTGTATAAATGGAATCAATGGGAATAATACCTATTGGCTGGTTCGGTTTCTTGTTCTTTTCAGCAGGTACATACCCGCGTCCGGTGTCCACCATCAATTCCATGTATAAGCGATGATTCCCGCTTATTGTTGCTATGTGAAGGTCCGGGTTCAGAATTTCCACGTCTGCGTCTGTCTTGATATCTCCTGCTTTTATTTCGCCGTCACCTTCATAGTCGATATAAACAACCTTTTGTCCCTCTGAATGAACTTTCAGCGAAAGTTCCTTAATGTTCAGTATAATTTCGGTTACATCTTCAACAACACCGGGAATGGTTGAAAACTCGTGCAGCACGCCGTCTATCTTTATTGAAGTGACCGCAGCTCCCGGAAGAGAAGATAATAATACACGCCTCAGGGAATTCCCCAAAGTAATCCCGTATCCTCTTTCGAGAGGTTCAATAACAAACTTCCCATAGGTGAAGTCATCTGCCATCTCAACACATTCAATTCTTGGCTTTTCAATTTCTATCATTCCAGGACCCTCCCTGTTACTTTGATTATCAAGCGGCCTGCATTCGTAATGCAAAACCACGATACGAGGGCAACCGTGAATTCAGTTGCATACTGTGTGAGGCTGTATCGGTTACTTCGAGTACAATTCGACGATGAGGTGTTCCTGAATCGGCAGATCAATGTCTTCTCTTTCAGGTAAGGAAATAACCCTGCCCTTCATGTTCTCCTGGTCTACCTCAAGCCACTTCGGCACAACCTTGCCTCCGGTGATGTCAAGTATTTCCTTGAAGCGTTCAAGTTTCCTGCTCTTTTCGGCCACCTCTATTACATCGCCTTCTTTAACGAGATATGAAGGAATGTTTACTCTTCTTCCGTTAACCAGGAAGTGGCCGTGAGTAACCAACTGACGAGCTTCATCCCTTGAGGTACCGAAACCAAGCCTGTACACTACGTTATCCAGACGGCTCTCAAGAATCTGAAGCAAAATTTCACCGGTAATCCCCTTCTTACGGATTGCCATTTCATAGTATTTTCTGAACTGGCTTTCGAGAACTCCGTAAAAACGCTTTGCTTTCTGCTTTTCACGAAGCTGAATACCATATTCGGATAATTTCTTTCTCTGCTGCCCGTGCATGCCAGGCGCATAAGGCCTTCTGTCTACCGAGCATTTATTGGAATAGCATCTTTCGCCCTTGAGGAAAAGTTTCTGGCCTTCCCTGCGGCAAAGTTTACAAGATGCACCCGTATATCTTGCCATTTGTATTTACACCTCCGATAATAATCAAATCACTGTTAGTTCGGCCCGAATTCAGTCATAATGCTTAATATTTATATCTCAACTGCATAATAATATATATATGGGCCTGTACGTTTACAAGATTATCGCCAATATATGTTATTTCCATTCCAAATTACATAAGAAAATATAATCAGCAAGGAATTAAACTCTTCTTCTCTTGGGAGGCCTGCAACCATTATGAGGGATGGGTGTAACATCCTTAATCATGTTAACCTCAAGGCCTGCAGCCTGCAGTGCACGTATAGCAGCCTCGCGGCCTGAACCGGGTCCCTTGACATATACCGAAACGGTCTTCATTCCATGCTCCATAGCTGCCTTTGCGGCTGTTTCAGCTGCTTGCTGTGCTGCGAAAGGCGTGCTCTTTTTCGAGCCTCTGAAGCCCAGTCCGCCTGCGCTTGCCCATGAAACTGCATTCCCCTGTACATCAGTAATTGTTACAATGGTATTATTAAAAGAGGAATGGATATGTGCGCATCCACGCTCAATATTCTTCTTCTCTCTTTTCTTTCTTGATCTACGAACAACCTTAGCTGCCATTTAACTACCAACCTCCTGTTACTTCTTCTTGTTGGCCACTGTTTTCTTAGGGCCTTTTCTGGTTCTTGCGTTGGTTTTTGTCCTCTGACCACGCACCGGTAATCCCATCCTGTGTCTTCTTCCGCGGTAACATCCGATTTCCATCAGACGTTTAATGTTTAAAGCTATATCCCTTCTGAGATCTCCCTCAACGACATATTCCTTTTCAATAGTCTCCCTGAGCTTGCTGATCTCATCATCAGTCAAATCTCTAACGCGGGTATCGGGATTTATACCTGTCTTTTCCAGTATCTGCTTTGAACGGGTTCTGCCTATGCCGAATATATAGGTCAGCCCTATTTCAACTCTTTTTTCTCTTGGCAGATCAACACCTGCAATACGAGCCAATGTCTTACACCTCCGAAAGTAATCACTTTTTATGACCTTTTTTTCATTTCCGGTTTTTTTCATGTACCTTGCATGTTCTGCAAGGTTTTCAGTGATTATATTATTTTAACGTTTAATTAATCAATATGACAAATTTATCTATGTTAAAGGTTCCCGGCAACAAATTTGCATTTGTTTCAGCCGCGCCGAAGAAACCCTTGTTTTCTTTCCGGTTCCGGAAGCCCCGGAACCATGTATGGTTTATTTTTCCGCTCTTACGGCAAAAACATATTAAACTTAACCCTGGCGCTGTTTGTGCTTCGGGTTGTCACAGATTACCCTTATTCTGCCTTTTCTGCGTATAATTCTGCACTTTTCGCATATTTTCTTTACTGAAGGTTTTACTTTCATTTCCGACCCTCCCGTCATCGCTGTGCTAAAATGTTTATTTTATTTTCCTCTCCAGGTTATACGTCCTCGGGTAAGGTCGTATGGCGACATCTCCACTGTGACCTTATCACCGGGTAAAATCCTGATATAATGCATTCTCAGTTTTCCTGAAATATGAGCTAGGATTTTATGGCCGTTTTCAAGTTCAACTCTGAACATTGCATTAGGCATTGCTTCTATAACTCTACCTTCAACCTCAATTACATCTTCTTTTGACAAGCAAAAACCCTCCTTCTTCTATATAGCCTGTAAAAGATTTCGAATTCTGCCAATGGCTTTTTGAATGTCCGCGTTTAAAGGCGTTTTGCCGTTCCTTAAAATTTCCACAATGTCTTCAGCCATTAAATCCGTATATTTTAAATGCTTAATTCTTTTCTTTTTCGGTTTTTCAACAGGGCGTAAATCCCCGTCGCTAATCAGCACAAAATCTTCGTCCACTACGCCTATAACAATGAACAGTCTTCCTTTATCCCTGCCCGCTCTCGAATATGCGACCCTGCCGATTACAGGATTCGACCATTCCATTACAATCATCCTTTTAAAGGCTTAACTATTTTATTTTAAAGTAAGTCAGGCTATTTTTCAAGCTCTTAATGAAATTTTCTACCCCGCGGTAAGTATCTCGGGCTCGTTTTCTGTAACAACAATGGTGTTTTCGTAATGAGCCGACAATTTTCGATCACTGGTAACCACTGTCCACTTGTTTTTCAGCAACTCAACCTCCCAGTGGCCTTCGTTTACCATCGGTTCAATAGCCAGCGTCATACCTTTCTGAAGTCTTGGCCCTCTCTCACGTGTCACAAAATTCGGAACCTGCGGTTCTTCATGCATCTCAGTGCCGATACCGTGGCCCACAAAATCCCGGACCAGCGAATATCCGTTTCCTTCGACATACTGCTGAATGGCCCTTGATATGTCACGTATTCTCATGCCTTCCCTGGCCATTTCGATACCCTTGAAGAAACTCTCCCTTGTAACTTCAATAAGCCTTTTTGCCTCGGGTGACACGGTGCCTACTTCATAGGTCCTTGCAGCATCCCCGTGATAACCTTCAAATATGGCACCGATATCTATACTTACAATGTCTCCTTCTTTCAAAGGTATATCATTTGGTATTCCGTGAATGACTTCGTGATTAACCGATGCACATATGCTTGCCGGAAAATCAATACCGCCGTACGGGTTTGGCACACCTTTAAAAGAAGGAAAACCGCCTGCCTTCAAAATGACTTCCTCTGCTGCCTTGTCAAGCTCTCTTGTTGTTATCCCGGGAGCTATCAGTTCCTCTATTCTCCGGTGAGCCATTGCAACTATATAGCCGGCCTTACGCATAAGGTCAAGCTCTCTTTGTGATTTTATTACTATCATTAAAACCGCCTACTCTTTTAACAATTTATCCATTATTTCTTCGGTGGTCTCAGTTATATCCTTCGTGCCGTCAAAATGTAGCAGCAAACCTTTTTTTTCGTAATATTCTACCAGCGGCTCTGTTTTCTCGTAATATGCCTTAAGTCTTTCCAGTACCGTCTGTTCCTTATCGTCATCACGGATTTTCAGTTCTTCGCCGCATACGTCACATAATCCTTCGGACTTCGGCGGGTTTGAAACAATGTGGTAGGACATTCCACACCCTTTGCACACCCTGCGCCCTGCCATTCTTCTGACAATAACCTCGTCAGGTACATTGAGATTTATTACCGCATCCAGCTCCGCACCCATTTCCCTTAATACCTCATCCAACTGCACGGCCTGGGGAATGGTACGCGGAAAACCGTCCAGCAGAAAACCGTTTTTGCAATCATCTTTTTTTAGTCTGTCCTTCACTATACTGACTGTCAAATCATCGGGCACCAGCATCCCCTGATCAATGATCTGCTTTACTTTTCTGCCCAGTTCGGTACCTTCTTTTATGTTTGCCCGGAAAATATCCCCGGTTGAAATATGAGGTATATTCAGCCTCTTCGATAAATTTACCGCCTGCGTGCCCTTGCCTGCACCAGGAGCTCCCAAAAGAATAAGTCTCATGTCTTCCGCACCTTCTATATGCCAGGTTAAATGTGGAAGGTGAGAAAAGGTTTCTCACTTTCCACATCAGTTCAATCCATGGTTTAGTCAAGGAATCCCTTGTAATGTCTCATCATAAGCTGCGATTCTATCTGTCTGACTGTTTCCATTGCCACGCTGACCATGATCAGCAGTGAAGTTCCTCCAAACCATACACCCGTGATTTTCGTAAAGGTCTGAAGGAGGCTTGGCAGTATGGTGATCAGAGCAAGGAAAAATGCTCCGAACCATGTCACACGGTTTAATACCTTGGCAATGTAGTCTGCTGTAGGTTTGCCCGGTCTTATTCCCGGAACAAAACCGCCGTTTTTCTTGATGTTGTTTGCAAGCTCTATCGGGTTGAACGCAATCATTGTGTAGAAAAATGTAAAGAACATAACCAGAAGAGCATATGCAACCGTAAACCACGGTTTTTTATCAATTTCCTTAAGGTAAGTCAGGAACGGGCCTGTTTCCCTGGTACCCCATATAAGGTTAATGATTGTAGGCGGAAATGTCATAATCGACATTGCAAAGATGATTGGCATTACACCCGCAAGATTAACTTTAATGGGTATATGTGTGCTCTGTCCGCCGTACATTTTCCGTCCAACCACTCTCTTTGCGTACTGGACGGGAATTCTTCTCTCAGCTTCCTGGACATAAACAACCAGGGCGATCATTGCCAAAGCTACCAGGATTATAAGAGCAAGAACAATGTAACCGACAGCTCCCTGTCCAAGTTGTCCTGAAACGACATACTGGTATAATATATTCACCAGGGCAGGTCCTCTGCTTACAATACCTGCAAAAATCAAAAGCGAAATTCCGTTTCCGATACCGTATTCGGTAATCTGTTCACCCAGCCACATCAGGAATGCCGTACCGGCCGTGAAGGTAAGGGTTATTGTAATGAATGACCAGACATTTCTGTTTATAACAGCAGCCTTGATACCCGTATACGTAGCTGCAGCCTGTATAAACCCTAAAATTACGGTAGCATAACGTGTCCACTGGGCCAGTATCTTTCTTCCATGCTCACCTTCCTTGGCGAGCTGTTCCAGTTTCGGTATGGCAATGGTTAGCAGCTGAATTATAATAGAGGCTGTAATATATGGTTGAATAGACATGGCAAAAATACTTGCATTACTGAAAGCTCCACCGGAAATAATGTTGATAAAACCAAACAGTGAGCTTCCGCCCTCAGCCAGTTCTCTCAATGCTGTTGCACTTAATCCGGGAACCGGAATATGTGCGCCAAGTCTGTAAATCAACAGCATCAATACCGTCATCAGCATCTTCTTTCGAAGATCAGGAATTCTCCATGCATTCCTGATGGATGCTACCATGTTATTCGCCATATTATACCACCTCTACCTTTCCTCCTGCAGCTTCAATCTTCTGCTGAGCTGTTTTTGTAAATCTGGCGGCCTGCACGGTCAGTTTCCTGTTTATCTCTCCGGAACCCAACACTACAATACCGTCATTTATTTTCTTTATGACTCCTTTATCCAGTAAAAGTTCAGCATTAACCACAGTTCCGTCTTCAAACCTGTCAAGGTCTGACAGCTTGACTTCGGTGTATGTTTTCGCAAATATATTATTGAAGCCCCTCTTGGGTACTCGCCTGTAAAGAGGCATCTGACCGCCTTCAAAGCCGGGTCTTACACCGCCGCCTGAACGCGAGTTCTGCCCTTTATGCCCTCTTCCGGCTGTTTTGCCATTCCCTGAGCCAGGCCCTCTTCCCTTTCTCTTCGGAAGTTTTTTAGGTGCACCGGGTTTTAATTCAGACAAAGTCATGGGTTTTCACCTCCCTATATTTCTTCCACTTCAACCAGATGTTCTACTTTTTTAATCATTCCGCGTATCGGTGGACTGTCCTTTTGTACTACGGAGCTTCCAACTTTACGAAGGCCAAGAGCCTCAACGGTGGCCTTCTGATCCTTCTTCGATCTTATAGTACTCCTTACAAGTGTTATTTTCAAATTAGCCATGGAAAAGCCTCCTATCCCAAGATTTCTTCGACGGTTTTTCCTCTCAACCTGGCGTATTCCTCAGCGGTACGAAGCTGAGAAAGCCCCTCCATGGTAGCACGAACCATGTTGGTAGGATTGTTCGAACCCAGGGATTTCGTACGGATATCACGAATACCTGCAAGCTCAAGAACTGCACGTACAGGTCCTCCGGCAATAACACCGGTTCCCTCTTCAGCCGGTTTGAGCAATACCTTGCCTGCCCCGTATACGCCTATGGCTTCGTGAGGAATTGTTGTTCCAACCAAAGGAACCTTCATAAGATTCTTCTTCGCATCTTCTATACCTTTACGGATTGCATCGGGTATTTCGGCTGCTTTTCCTGTTCCAACGCCCACATGTCCGTTTTCATCACCAATAACAACCAAAGCACTGAAACGGAAATTACGGCCACCTTTAACAACCTTGGTTACACGTCCGATATTTACGACTTTTTCTTTCAGGTCTAATGTGCTGGCATCAATTCTCTGCAAGTGACTCCCCTCCTTTGTTCCAAGCGTCAGAATTCCAGGCCGGCTTCTCTTGCGCCGTCAGCCAGTTCCTGAACTCTTCCGTGATAGAGGTATCCACCTCTGTCAAATACAACAGTTTTTATTCCCTTCTTAATGGCTTTTTCGCCAATCAGTTTTCCAACTTCACGAGCTGCGGCCTTGTTTCCGGTATAGGCCAGTTTGCCTTTGAGCGCTTCATCCAGCGTGGATGCAGCAACAAGAGTCTGTCCGGACACATCGTCAATTACCTGGGCATAAATATGCTTTGAACTTCTGAAAACACAGAGCCTGGGTCTTTCAGCAGTGCCGCTGATCTTCTTGCGTACCCTGAAATGTTTTCTTTTCCGGACTTCGTTTCTATCCTCAAATTTAATCACAGCCACTCACTCCTTTCTACTACTTCTTAACCCCTGCTTTACCTTCTTTTCTGATGATTACTTCATCAACATACTTGATTCCCTTGCCCTTATAGGGTTCAGGCGGTCTCTTTTCGCGGATCTTGGCCGCTATTTCGCCCACCAGCTGCTTGTCAATACCCTTGACAATAATCTGGTTGGGAGCAGGTACTTCAATTGTAATTCCATCGGGCTCTTCAATCTCAACCGGATGAGACAGGCCCAGGGTCAGATTAAGTTTTTTACCCTGTTTCTGCGCTCTGTATCCGACACCGTTTATCTCAAGTTTCTTCTCATAACCCTGTGTTACGCCTACTACCATATTGTTGATAAGTGAACGGGTCAGACCGTGCAAAGCTTTATGCTTCTTTAATTCGGAAGGTCTTTTAACGATAATATTGTTTCCTTCCTTTTCAATGATCATATCAGGGTGAAAAACCTGAGTGAGTGTTCCTTTTGGACCTTTAACCGTAATTTCATGTCCATTCATTTTTACTTCCACACCGGACGGTATAACCACCGGCATATTTCCTACACGGGACATTTTGTTTACACCTCCGTCCTTACATTGAAGATGGAATCTATGCTCTCATTCCATCCTTTTCAGAACCTTCAATAATTAATTTAATATTAAATACTGCTTTGTGACCGCACAGGCTTACCATATGAAAGCAAGCACTTCTCCGCCTACTCCTTCTTTTCTGGCTGCCCTGTCAGTCATGACGCCTTTCGAAGTAGAAATTATAGCAATGCCCAAACCTCCAAGTACTTTCGGAAGTTCATCCTTTCCGGCATAAACCCTGAGACCGGGCTTTGATATTCTCTTTATCCCCGAAATAACATTGCGCTTGTTTTCAGTGTAATTTAGCGTAATGCGAATAATACCCTGTTTCTTATCGTCTATTTCAGTGAAACCCTTAATGTATCCTTCCTCAGCCAGGATTTCGGCTATTCTTTTTTTCAGCCTGGACGCAGGAATATCAACAGTTTCATGCTTCGCACTCGCTGCATTTCTGATTCTTGTAAGCATATCCGCAATTACGTCGGTTGCATTCATGGTTACGACCTCCTTTCGGTACTGTTACCAACTGGCTTTTCTCACACCGGGTATCTGACCTTTATAAGCCAGGTCCCTGAAACATAAACGGCATATACCGAATTTCCTCATATATGCATGAGGTCTTCCGCAAATTTTACACCTGTTGTAATAACGGGTTGAGAATTTGGGTTTTAATTTCTGTTTGTGGATTAACGATTTTTTTGCCAAACCATATACCTCCCTTAGCGGCTGAACGGCATTCCTAAGAGTGCCAGTAATTCTTTCGCTTCTTCGTCAGTTTTGGCGGTGGTTACAAAAGTGATGTCCATGCCGCGTACTTTTTCCACCTTGTCAATATCTATTTCAGGGAAAATCAGCTGCTCTCTCACGCCCATTGAGAAGTTTCCCCGTCCGTCGAATGAGTTGGGGTTTATCCCACGGAAGTCACGAACCCTTGGAAGAGCTATATTAAACAGTTTATCCACGAATTCGTACATTCTGTATCCCCTGAGTGTAACCTTGCATCCGATATTCATACCCTGGCGGACCTTGAAGTTTGATACGGACTTCTTAGCCTTTGTTACCACAGGTTTCTGGCCTGCTATCAGTGAAAGCTCGTTAACTGCCGCTTCCAAAGCCTTTGGATTCTCCTTCACATCACCAACGCCCATATTTATAACAACTTTTTCAAGCCTTGGTATCTGCATCGGACTTTTATAGTTAAATTTATCTTTCAGTGCCGGAGCAACGTCTTCCTTGTATTTGTCTAACAATCTTGGCATTGTCGGTCAACCTCCCTTCAAATTACTCCCCGGATTCTTTCAGGACATCGATAACCTCTCCGCATTTTTTGCAAACACGGGCCTTCGATCCGTTATCCAGGAATTTTTTGCCCACCTTTGTAGGAGCACCGCATTTATTGCAAATCAGCATTACCTTGTCAGCATAAATAGGTGCCTCTTTGTGTATAATACCACCCTGCTGGTACTGGCTTCTGGGTTTTGCATGCTTGGTTACCATGTTTATTCCTTCTACAATTACCATGCGTTTGGATGGCAGTACTTTTATTATTTTGCCTTTTTTACCTCTGTCCTTTCCGTTAAGGACGTAAACAGTATCACCTTTTTTTACATGAACCTTGTTCTTCATTCAAGTGCCTCCCCTCTGACTGGTTTTTGCATTTTCACCGTGTTTTCCTGCTCCTGAATCTTAACAGGACCATACAAAAACCGGGCATTACTCGCCTGTTACCTTAAATTACCTCGGGAGCGAGAGATATAATTTTCATATAATCCTTATCTCTTAATTCCCTTGCAACAGGCCCAAAAATACGGGTCCCTCTTGGACTGCCATCATCCCTGAGGATTACCGCAGCGTTCTCATCAAATCTTATATATGAACCGTCACTGCGTCTTAAGCCCTTTACAGAGCGGACCACAACTGCTCTTACTACGTCACCTTTCTTTACAACACCGCCAGGTGTTGCATTTTTAACCGAGCAAACAATAACATCTCCAATATTTGCATATTTCTTTTTAGAACCGCCGAGCACCTTTATGCACATAAGTTCCTTTGCTCCTGTGTTGTCAGCTGCCTTGAGAATTGTCTGCATTTGAATCAATTCAGGCACCTCCCTCAATCCATTTTAGCTCCGTGTGTTACATATCCGTAATACAGTTGGTTTTTTGATATATTTGTGCCGTATAACACTCAATATATATACAATAGAAGTTTATTTAGCTCTTTCAACTATCTCCACCAGGCGCCATCTCTTCTCCTTCGACAACGGTCTGGTTTCCATAACACGAACGGTGTCGCCGACCCGGCAGATGTTTTCTTCATCATGAGCCTTCAGTTTATATGTTCTCTTTACGATCTTCTTATAAAGAGGATGTCTTACATTATCCACTACAGCAACTACTATGGTTTTATCCATTTTATCGCTGACTACCTTGCCCACTCGGGTTTTCCTTAAATTCCTTTCAGCCACGTGGAACAAACCTCCTTCCGGTCCTTAACGCTTAATACCAAGTTCCATCTCCCGTATTATTGTTTTTACACGGGCAATATCTTTTTTAACGCTTTTCAGCTTCATCGGGTTATCCAACTGATTTGTTGCATGCTGAAAACGCAGCTTAAAGAGTTCGTTCTTTAAGTCCTGCAACTCCTGGTTTAATTCAGCAATACTTTTTTCTCTCAATTCACTCGTCTTCATTTGCTCCACCTACCTCTTCACGCGCTACTACCTTGCACTTGACCGGCAATTTGTGAGCAGCTAAACGCAATGCTTCCCTGGCCGTCTCTTCATCTATTCCTGCAATTTCAAACATTACGCGACCCGGTTTTACAACAGCAACCCAATACTCAGGCGCTCCTTTACCGCTACCCATACGGGTTTCAGCCGGTTTCTTGGATATGGGCTTGTCGGGAAAAATCTTAATCCAAACTTTTCCGCCTCTTCTGACATAACGTGTCATTGCCACACGCGCTGCTTCTATCTGATTGCTGGTGATCCAGCCGGGTTCTGTGGCCTGCAGACCGTATTCTCCGTATGCTACCACGTTGCCACGCGTTGCTTTACCCTTCATTCTGCCTCTCTGAACACGTCTGTATTTTACTCTCTTGGGCATTAACATTATTTGTCTCCCCCTTCCGTTTTGTCTTTCTTAACGGGAAGTACTTCACCCTTGTATATCCAAACCTTGACACCAAGTTTGCCGTACGTTGTATCAGCTTCTGCGAATCCATAGTCTATGTCGGCTCTCAGTGTCTGAAGAGGTATAGTCCCCTCATGATAATGCTCTGTTCTTGCTATTTCTGCACCGCCCAGGCGGCCGGATACAGAAGTTTTGATTCCCTTTGCGCCGGCTTTCATGGCCCTTGACATTGCCTGTTTCATAGCCCTGCGAAAGGAAATTCTTCTTTCAAGCTGGCCGGCTATATTCTCGGCAACCAGCTGTGCTACTGTTTCAGGGTTTTTAATCTCGGTAATATTTATCAATACACTTTTACCCGTTAATTTTTCAACTTCCTTGCGCAGCTGTTCTATGCCGGCACCGCCTTTTCCTATTACAATACCCGGTTTTGCGGTATAAACATTCAGCTTAATCTTGTTGGCGGCACGCTCGATTTCAATTCTTGCAATACCAGCTGCATACAGCTTTTTCTTTATATATTTTCTGATATTGTAGTCTTCAACCAAAAAATCGGCAAAGTCTTTCTTTCCCGCGTACCATTTGGTGTCCCAGTCTTTAATGATTCCGATTCTCAGTCCATGCGGATTCACTTTCTGGCCCATTAGAAAACCTCCTTATTATTACGCCTTTTCCCTTAAAACCAAGGTCAGATGGCTCGTGCGCTTATTAATTCTGTATGCGCGTCCATGAGCTCTTGGTCTTATTCTCTTCAGTGTCGGTCCCTGTGTTGCATATATTTCGGCCACATATAAATTGTCACGATTCAATCCGTTATTGTTAACGGCATTGGCTTCTGCAGATTTCAGCAATTTTTCGAGTATCTCTGCTGCCTTCCTTGGTGTGTATTTCAAAATAGCATAAGCCTCATCAAGTTCCTTGTTGCGTATCAAATCTATAACCAGTTTGGCTTTCCTGGATGATACCCTGGCATTCCTCAATACGGCTCTGCCTTCATCTTTTCCAATCCCTAAAGCCTTTCTTTCCTTCTTTGTCAGAACGGGAAGCTTTGCGGATTTTCTGCGCACTTGCCGGTATTGAGCTATAATTTCATCTTTTCTCTCCAGAAGCTCGTCCCTCGACATAACCTTTCTGCCCACGTCAATTCCTCCTTTTGGCAATTGTACCCGATATTTTGCGTGGTTTCGAACAACGAATCCAAAACCCGGATCCTTGTGCTTTTATATTATCAATCAGTCAATAATCATTATTTCAGCCTGCTGCTTTTTTCATCCTTGCCGTGACCTCTGTAGGTACGGGTAGGCGCAAATTCACCCAGTTTGTGGCCAACCATATCTTCAGATATATAAATTGGTACATGCTTTCTTCCATCATGAACTGCAATGGTGTGACCAACCATCTGAGGGAATATGGTAGATGCTCTTGACCTGGTTTTCAGGACTTTTTTCTCACCTTTTTCGTTCATGGCCTCAATTTTCTTTAACAGCTTTTCATTTACATAAGGTCCCTTTTTTAATGATCTACCCACAGAACAAACCTCCTCCCGATACCTTAATTAGTATTACGTTTCTTAACAATAAACTTATCGCTCTGTTTTTTCTTCTTCCTTGTCTTGTAACCCAGTGTCGGCTTACCCCAAGGAGTAACAGGGCTTGGCATACCAATAGGAGATTTACCTTCTCCACCGCCATGAGGATGGTCGCTCGGGTTCATAACAACACCGCGTACATGCGGTCTTCTGCCCATCCAGCGGACTCTTCCGGCCTTACCGATTCTAATGTTTTCATGTTCCACATTTCCTACCTGTCCGATAGTGGCTTTGCAATTCACGCTGATCATGCGCACTTCACCCGACGGCAGCCTTACCTGTGCATAGTCATCTTCTCTTGCCATCAGCTGTGCCATGTTTCCTGCAGAACGTACAAGCTGTCCGCCTTTTCCCGGTTTCAGTTCTATATTGTGAATAACCGAACCAACCGGAATATTTGCAAGCGGAAGCGCATTTCCTACACGTATGTCGGCTTTTTCGCCCGACATAACCGTATCCCCTACTTTAAGACCGTATGGTGCAAGAATGTATCTTTTTTCACCATCCACATAGTGAAGCAGAGCAATATGTGCGGAACGGTTGGGGTCGTACTCTATGGAAGCGACTTTTGCCGGAATATGATCCTTATCCCTCTTGAAATCTATAATTCTGTACTGTCTTTTTGTTCCACCGCCGCGGTGCCTTACGGTTATCTTTCCGTAGGAATTTCTTCCTCCTGTTTTCCTGACAGGAGCTAAAAGAGACTTTTCGGGCTCTTTTTTGGTTATTTCCTCAAAGGTGGACACAGTCATATTTCTTCTTCCAGGAGAAGTAGGTCTGTATTTTTTTATCGACATTACGTTCACTCCTTTACGTTAATTACAACTATCCGTTAGCAGGCCGACTGTAAACCTATTCAACCGAATAGCTGCTGCAACCTTTTTGATTGCGATTGCCTTAACTTATCAGTATTATCGGATTACTGCATTGCGCCGAATTCCTCAATTTCGGTCTTATACTTCCTGCCTGTGCTTACCTGTTTTCCGTCCTTGTCCAGGTAGGTTACAGGTTGAGGATTAGTATCAATCTTTACGATTGCTTTCTTCCATTTTGATGTTTTTCCAAGGTGTACGCCCAGTCTTTTTTCCTTACCGCTGTAGTTCACGGTGTTCACAGACAAAACCTTTACATTGAAAAGTTTCTCCACGGCATTTTTGATCTGGGTCTTGTTCGCCCTGTAATCCACGATAAAGGTGTACTTGCCGTCAGCCATGTTATCGTAGGTTTTTTCTGTAATATATGGACGGATAATAATATCTTCAGCAAGTTTCATTATGCATACACCTCCTCAACCTTGGCAACAGCATCCTTCGTTATAATAAACTTCTGATGCTTCAGAATATCATAAGTATTGATTGTATTCACGAGGGCTGTTTTAACAGCCGGCACGTTCCTGGCTGACTTTACAACTTTTTCATCAACCGCGGGAAGCACCACCAATGCTGACCCTTTGACATTCAGATTGTTCAGAACCTTTACAAATTCCTTCGTCTTGATTTCATTCAATACCAGTTCATCCAAAACGATAATGTTGCCGTCCAGTACTTTTGTTGTTAATGCACTTTTCAGCGCAAGTCTTCTGACCTTCTTAGGAATTGTGTACCTGTAGCTCCTTGGCTTTGGAGCAAAAGCCACGCCTCCGCCTTTCCACTGGACAGAGCGGATACTTCCCTGACGGGCGCGACCGGTACCCTTCTGCCTCCAGGGTTTTCTGCCGCCGCCGCTGACTTCGCTTATAGTCTTGGTTGACTGGGTTCCCTGGCGCATATTGGCCAACTGGTTTACCACTGCTGTGTGCATGGCAACTTCGTTTACCTTTACACCGAATATATCATCGTTAAGGTTTATTTCCCCTACGACTTCGCCTTTCATATTATAAACATCCACTTTTGGCATATCTGGTCCTCCTTCCATATCGTAAATGCTTTACGCCTTGACCGAATCCTTGATTATTAAGAGTCCGCCTCTTGGACCAGGAACAGCTCCCTTGACAAGCAACAATCCCCTGTCTGCATCAACACGGACAACAGCCAGGTTTTGTACCGTTACCTTTTCATTTCCCATGTGTCCCGGAAGTTTCTTGCCTTTGAATACACGGCTTGGATCCGAGTTGGCACCCATTGAACCGGCACCCCTGTGGTAGCCTGAACCGTGTGTTGCAGGTCCTCGCCCGGTACCAAAACGCTTCACGGTACCCTGGAAACCTTTACCTTTTGAAATACCCGATACATCAACCTTGTCACCTTCGCTGAACATATCCTGGACCTTTAATTCCTGGCCTACTTCAAAGGCATCAATATTCTCAATGCGAAATTCCTTCAAATACCTTTTGGGAGAGACACCCGCCTTGTCAAACTGACCCTTGTCAGGTTTATTGACTCTCCTTTCGCTGATATCCTCAAATCCTACTTTAATTGAATTATATCCGTCTGTTTCCACTGTTTTCTTCTGAATTACCGATACCGGTCCCGCCTTGATAACAGTAACGGGAACCAGGGTTCCGTCCTCAGTGAAGATTTGAGTCATACCTATTTTTTTGCCAAGCATACATTTTTGCATTTTTTATTTCCCTCCTGTCATTGGTTCGATTTTAATCGAACATAACAAATATATTTCTTACAGCTTGATTTCAATATCCACACCTGCAGGAAGATCAAGCCTCATTAAAGCATCAACTGTTTTCGGTGTTGGAACGAGGATGTCAATAAGTCTTTTATGAGTTCTCATTTCAAACTGTTCACGTGAATCCTTATACTTGTGCGGAGCACGTAAAATAGTTATTACTTCCTTTTTGGTTGGCAGCGGCACCGGACCTGAAACTTTCGCCCCGGTCCTTTTAGCTGTTTCAACTATTTTTTCAGCAGATTGATCCAAAACCTGATGATCAAAAGCTTTCAACCTAATACGAATTTTTTGTTTGTTCGCCATACATATGCCTCCTACTCCATGCCTTCAGCAGGGTATCCGGCTGAAAAGCATTTTTTTGTTTGTGCAAGCAGCACTTTTGTGATGACGCAACAAGTTTTTCTCTGTACACTCTGCCGGGTGTGTCGTAACTGTTAATATATAAAACCCAGGAAAAACAAACAAGTTAATTCTAACTTGCATAACCTGGGCTCTGTAGCAACATACGTTACGCATATACATGAATATATGCGCAGATGCAAGATGTACAGTGACTTGTCGCCCGGTTTCAATGAATCGGACATTCTCCATTGAAGTTCCCCGGATATCCGGCAATCTCCAACTTCATCGTATGCCATGTCACAACAGGCAACATTATACTATAGTTTTTTTATCATGACAAGTAGTTTTTATAAAATTTTTTGATCGTGAAAGGAAAAATTAAAGTCTGCTTTTGCTACGGTCTCATCAGGCATAAGTCCGTCATAAAGTGCCCTACTTAAACCTTTTTTAATAATAATATTTATGTCTGTGTGGAGTCTATGGTACTATTCTGATGCAGCCAGGCTCGTGGTATCATCGTTAAACAGTTACGTATCCAGGTAATACCACATTATAAACGCGTCTTCCTGGTTGTCACTGTAATAGTTTTTTCTCAGGCCTTCTATTTTGAAACCAAACCTTTTGTACATTGATATAGCCGCGGTGTTGCCTACCCTGACTTCGAGCGTCAGACCCCTCAGTTTGCTTTTCCTGGCCATTTCAATGATTGTCTCCATGAGCTTTGAGCCTATTTTCATTCTTCGGTACAGGGGGTGAACCGCAATATTTGTGATATGCCCTTCATCTATTATTGTCGACAAGCCTGCATAGGCAACAATATTACCTGATATTTCAGCTACAAAATAATGGGCACGGGGATTCTGCAGTTCATCAAAAAACATCAGTTTCGACCATGGACTTGTAAATGATTTTTTTTCAACTTCCATTACACGGTCCAAATCTTCACACTTCATCTTTCTTATTACAATTTCGCTTTCCATAGGATTAACTCCCCGACATCAGGTCCTTCATTCTTTCGGCCTGAGATTTTCTGAGATAATTTGGAACAGCACGAAAGGCATCGGTTACCTTGCCTTCCTTCTGCATCAGCCACGCAAGATGTGCCACCGCTGCAGCCCGGTGAGTAAAAATTTCGTCCGGTGCAAAACGCGCGTTAATACCCTGCTCTTTAATATAATCCTTATATAGCGGTACCGCATCCCCTACGAAATGTATCGGCGCATCATAGCTTTTAAGCAGGCTTGTCAGCTCATCTATTGCCAGACCCGAATCTTCCTGCAGAACCGATACCGAACCGTCGGATGTTTTATACAAGCCCGCAAAAACCTGGCGGTTCCTTGCATCCATTATCGGGCATACCAGCCCGTCCTGTTCATTCACGGTGCATGCAAGGGCCATAAGGGTTGAGACCTCCACAACAGGTTTGTTTAGAGCATAGGCCATCGCCTTGACCGTAACCACACCTATTCTCAAACCGGTAAACGAACCCGGCCCGACCGCAACTGACAAAAGATCCAGGTCTTCAGGCTTATAATCAAGCATTTTCAACAGCGACTCAATCATGGGGATAATTTTTTGCGAATGAGTTTTGCCGTTGCGGATTGAAATTTCACCTGTAAGATATCCGTCTTTTACAACTGCTGCAGACGCTGTTGCTGCTGAAGTATCCAGAGCAAGTATTATCATTCCCTATCCAGCCCCTCTATTGTAATCCTCCGTTTATTTTCGCCGTCATTTAGGCGTTCGAAATATACCCATACCGACCGGGGCGGTATCAGGTTTTTTACCAGGTCTGCCCATTCAATTACACAGATATCCCCTTCGTACAAATACTCTTCAAACCCTGTTTCAAACAACTCTTCCTCATCTGAAATGCGGTAGACATCAAAATGGTGCAGACTGAAACCCGGCCCTTTATAACTCTGCACCAGTGTAAAGGTCGGGCTTGTAATGTATTCATCTATTCCGAATCCGCGGGCCAGGCCCCTGACAAATGCGGTTTTACCTGTACCCAAATCCCCTGACAAAGCAACAATGTCACCCTTTTTTAGCTGCTTTGCCACAGTTTCACCAAGTTTAACGGTATCTTCTTCACGTTCCGATATTACTGAGTACATCCCGTTCTCCATAATCTTAATGCCGCTGCCTGTGCAGAAGTTCTGCCCTGCATGGAGTTAAACTTCTGACCGAACAGCCATGGTATTCATATTATAACACAGGAAAGAACTGCTTAAAACTAAGTATTTATTCCTATCTTACCGCCCATGGAACAATTTTTTCGACAGTATAATCCTTTGCTTCATCATCGGTAAGGATCCTGGCCCATGATACCCTTTTGCCGGTTCCTGCACCAGGACCATGGCTTTTATATTCAGCATAAAAAACAGTCTTTTCGCTTTCGGGCCTGTTCCAGTTATGCCAGCCTTCACTCTTAATATGGCTGTCCATGTAACAGTTTATAAAAACCGTTTTCGCAAAATTCCTCCACGGCCTTCCGAGATACACCGTAGAAGGCTTGCAGTTTCCCACGAGTTTGCAGTCAATAAACACATAACCGTATTTCTCGCCTTCGGGGGTTGATGCGGCAGTAATATACCCGTTTACGCCATTTTCGGGTTCACCTCTGTCAAGTGATATAATTGTGCAGCCTTTGAAAACCGCCGTAGCCGAGCCGAATATGAAATCCACATCCCCCTCTATTACGCAGTTCTCGTAATAATGCGCACCCATTCTTCTTTCCCTGTTCTGCCCGGGACCCTTAAATCCGTTTTTTAGGACGGGTTCGGGCGGAAGTGGTGCTGTAAAAAGAGTATCCTGATGCCCTTTAAAACAGCAGTTCCTGAATATTACACGATCTGCATCCACGTATGCGGCAAGGGCTTGCCCTTTTATTTTTCCCGGTCCAGCGGAGTTTTCAAAAGTTATATTGCTCGCCTCAAACCCGTCGCCTGTGATCAGTACCGTATATGAATTGAAAGTGCCGTATTCTTCACCGTTATCAAACAGTTTCCTTGCATAATCGTCGTATGTGATGATTGTTGATTCAGGGTCCTCGCCAACCAGTGTAATATTTGGTCTTGTTATGTGCAGTTTCTCCCTGTACACTCCTTTTTTTAAGTGAATTACGACTCTGCCGTTTTTTTCGCTTTTCTTCTCCAGGTCCTTTAAAGCCTCTCCGAGCGACAGGTAGTCGCCGCTCCCGTCAGATGCCACAATCATGGTCCAATGCCCCTTTCGTTCGTTTGTCCATATTAAAAGTATATTTTATGTAAATATATTTTACAATTGCTTTTTTGAACTACGGCGGGCATACCGTAACTGACTGCGTTCTTCACCGTTTTATAAGAAAGAAATGAGGTCCGGGGCCGGACCTCACTGTTTTCTTATAATATTCCCCGACTGGTCTTTTACCAGTCCGAACAGCTTAATCATAAACTGCGGAACCGGGATTCCAAGGATGATAAGGTTCTGTATTATGCTTAACCCTTCGGTTCCGATAAGATATATATATACCGCCATTGTTATGGAATTCTCAATGGGCAGGTGCAATCCCGCATCGCTTGTCAGGTACTTGATAATAAACTCAATCAGTATTGTGATCAGTATGAGAACAAGGTATGACAGTTTTTTTAAAGCTCCCGTTATACCCTTTTTGTAACTGAAACCTCCGTTGCGTACCAAACCGCTGATAATGCCGGTTAAATAATCCAGTGCCATGAACACAGCCAGTATTACAAAAACTTCGTGCATTGAGCTGGAAACGTATGCAACAACAACTACCAGTGCACCCAAGAACGTTTTTGTCTCAAAAGCCTGCATCAGCCTGTGCATAAGCAATCCTCCACTCATTGACTTGTCTAATTTATTATATGCAGGTCCCGGAAATGTGACAAAATTTTTTTTCCAAATGAGCCGGAACAGGTTTTATCGCTCATTCTCGGTTTATTCATACTGGCTGTATCACCGACCATGAAAACCGGTATGCCCAAAGATCAATCCATAAAAAAAAGGACCGGGAATACCGGTCCGAGAGCAGAGTATTACAACAGTTTATTTGGATTTGCGCCAATCATCGTATTGTCTTTGCATTTCGGCAATCAGTTCATCCACGCCTGCTGCCTTAAGTTCTTTTTCAAACTGTTCAACTGTGGGCTCTACTTCAACAGCACCTGTAAACAGCTGCTTGTAGTATGTCTGAACAACATTCTTACATGCTGAAATTTCTGTTTCAACATTTGTCTTGTCGAACATGAAGCCGAGACTGTTCAGTACAAGGCCTTCTTCGTTGAATTTCAGGAATTTGTCCCACTTCTGAGGATCTTCGTTGCTCATCAGGTAGTCCTTGAACTGATCCCCGAATTTCCAGCCGTGGCCCGGGTTATATCCGGAGTTGTCAGGATCAATGAGTTCAATAACGTTGTCGCTTATCTTCTTGTAGTGAACATTTTCAATACCATAGTTCAGCAGGTTCTTCAGGTACTTGTCGGTGTACAGCATTTCTATGAACTGGAATGCCTTTTCAGGATTCTTGGAACCTGCAGGAATTGCAAGGAGAGCACCTGTTGTTTCACGGTTTGACATAACAGGTCTTGTAACATCAATCTGCAGCCACTCAATACCTGTCTGAGCGGTCATTTCAGCATCTTTTCCGGGTTTCAGCGACTGGGAGGCTGCAAAATATCTGCCCGACTTCATGAGCTCAACCTGGTTCTGCATTGTAGCAGCATCCTTATGGATGTATCCCTTGTTTGCCCAGTCTCTCATAAGTTTGTAATGCTCAATGCTTTCAGGTGCGAGGAAATGGTTAATGATTGTGTAATCCCTGTTGTCAGGATACAAAGCTCCGGGAACGTCGTCGTCACTGATACGGTCCCAGTCAAGGAGCTGGAACGGAGCGTCCATTGTTGCAATACACAATGGTGTAATTTCGGGTTCATTATCCTTTATAATCTTCAATAACGGTTCAATGGCCTCTATTGACTTAATATTGCTGATATCCATGTTGTATTTTTCAACAAGGTCTTTTCTTACAAGCCATCCCCAGTTATGTACCTTTTCCTTGTTTGTGGGAACTGCATAGTTCTTGCCGTTGATTGCAGAACCGTTAAGGAAGTCTTCACCCAGGATATTCTTTATTGCAGGATATTTATCCAGGTAAGCGTTGAGTTCCTTGAAATAGCCGGAAGCCGCATTTACATTGTAGTTTGCCGCCCAGTTTGCAGTAAATACTATATCTATAGGTTCGCCTGCGGCCAATGCTGTGTTAACCTTCTGGTCGTAATCGTCACCCCAACCGAATACGTACAGATCAAGTGTTACATTCAGCTTATCCTTAAGATAGCTGTTTGCCTCTTCAAGAACCTTCGGGGTATCCGGTTCCTGTCTGTTACCAACAAGGTACCAGGTGAGTTTAACCGGTGCTTCGCCTGTCTGGCCTGTTTCTCCGCCATCAGTCTGAGTTGTTCCTCCACCGTCAGTTCCGGTCCCTATTGGTGTACACCCTGATAATACGAGAGCAAATGCAAGCACTGTAATTAGCAATAAGCTGCAAATTCTCTTTGTCTTTGACATAAAATTCCCTCCTTAAATTAATTTTAATATTAAAACCGAATAGCCGGTTTTTAACCTTTTACAGCGCCAATGGTAAGACCTTTGACGAAATATTTCTGGAAAAACGGGTAGGCAAATATAATTGGTCCTATGGATATAACAGCTATTGCCATTCTTGCGCTTTCACTCGGCAAATCGGCAAGAACCTTTGCAGACTCTGAAAATGATGCGCTACCGCTTGCAAGATACTGAATACTGTTCAGTGTCTGGTACATCAGGTACTGGATGTTATAAAGCCTGTGTTCGGTTATGAACACAAGAGGAAGCCACCAGTCGTTCCAGTATCCCAATGTACAGAAAAGTCCTATCGTTGCAAGCCCTGCCTTGCACAGCGGCAACACTATGACGAAAAAGGTTCTGAACTCGCCCGCTCCGTCAATCTTTGCTGATTCGATGATCGACTCGTGAACGGTGGTTTTGAAAAATGTTCTCATTATAATCATGTACCACGCATTCATGAGATAAGGCACTATCATAATCCAGATAGTGTTTTTAAGCGGTATCAGCTGTGTATATACCATGTACCAGGGTACGAGCCCCCCCCCGAATATCATTGTGAAGTAAGCAATAAATGAGAAGAAGTTCTTGTATTTAAAGCTGCTGCGGGACAGTGGATAGGCGTAGAAACATATGACCATAAGGCTTAAAAAAGTACCCAGCAATGTTACAAGTATTGAAACTCCATACGCCCTCCAGATTGTGTCACCGGCCGTAATAACATAGTCGTATGCCTTAACTGAAAACTTCTCCGGAAAGAAACTGTAGCCGTTGGCAAGCAGCTCTTTTTCATCGGTGAAGGAAATTATCGTTATTAATATAATCGGAGCTATACATACTATGCTGCAGATGATGAATACCAGGTTTATCAGTATATTTCCGGCAGGAGATACTTTATTTCCGACTCTTCTGCTTACTAACCTTTTCAAAAAACCGGTTTTTTTAGCTTCAGCAGTTGCGTTCATTCTATTGCCTCCTAAAACAGTGCTTTATCACTGTCTATTTTTCTAACAATGAAGTTTGCGGTAAATACCGTGACGCAGCCTACGATGGCCTGATAGGTGCCTGCTGCCGCTGCTATCGAGATGTTGTTGCTGTTTCTCAGCGCCCTGTAAACATAGGTATCTATAACGTCGGTCACTGTAAAAAGCTGACCGCTGTTTCTCGGAACATGGTAAAACAAACCGAAATCGGCATTGAATATCCTTCCTATTGCAAGCAATGTAAGGATAATCATCAGTGTACGCAGAAGCGGTATTGTAATATACCTAATCTGCTGCCATTTGGAAGCTCCGTCGATTTCCGCAGCTTCATAGTACTCGGGATCAAAACCCGATATTGCCGCCAGGTACACAACCGTATTGTAGCCTGTATATTTCCACAGCTGGAAGAAGGTAATTATAAAGGGCCAATATTTCGGTTCGAAATACCATTTCACCGGCTCAATACCGAACGCATCAAGCAGGGACCTGTTAAGGAATCCGTTTTCAATGCTGAAAAATGAAAATGCAAGGTAGCTGACCACAATCCACGAAAGGAAATACGGAAGGAACATAACGCTCTGATAAACCTTCGCGGTTCTTTTGTTGGTCATCTCATTAAGCATAATCGCAAAAGCTACAGGAATAACCAAGCCCAGCAGGATGAAGGCAAGATTGTATAGTATCGTATTCCGAGTTATATTAAATGCATACGGGCCTTTAAAGAACATTTCAAAATTCTTGAATCCAACCCATTCGCTTTTGATAACGCTGGTTATAAAATCGCCGTGAAAGCGGTATCTCTTGAAGGCTATTATAATTCCGAACATTGGTATATAGTTGTTTATAATCAGAACAACCAGCCCGGGAATCAGCATGACAAAAAGAGGCCAGTTATTCTTCAGTTCGTAGAAAAAGCCCTTGTTTGACGACGGTTTTATAATGGTAGTATCCCCCTGTTTTGACTGCATTGTCCTAAACCCCTTTTTATTTTTAATGAAAGTACCTGATATCTTTTGTGAGAAAATAGACAAAGAAATATTAAAATTATATTACATTTATTACAAATATAATACCAGAGACTGGTTTACGTATGAATGGAACATATTGAACTATCTTGCAAAATATTGACCAGATTATATGCAAAATTTTACAACAAAAAAATCCACCATATTTTTACTCTGAAGCAGAGGAATCCCTGTATTCTGTTGGAGACAGGCCTTCGTATTTCTTAAACAGGCGCGAAAAATAGTGGGCATCCGGAATTCCGACTATTTCTGCCACTTCGTATGTTTTATACCTGGGATCCATCAGAAGTTCCTTTGCCTTCTCAATTCTAAGCCCGTTCAGGTAATCCACGAAATTCTTGCCAAGTTCCTTTTTGAACATCCTGCTCAGGTATGATGTGCTCACATAAACATGCTCTGCAACATCATTAAGAGTGATCTGCTTGTTGTAGTTTTCATGGATAAAGTCTATGGCATTGCGTAAAACAAGTTTAATACTTTTAGTGTTGTAACTGTTTATTTTCGATGCAATACTCATCGATACATCCATTAACAGTCCATTAAGCTCACTTAGGCTTTTGGTTTCGTTAATCATGTTGTGAAGGCTGACGACATTGATGCTTTCAACTTTCTTGTCATTGGAAGCCTGGGCTATTGAAAGCCTTATATTGTTTATATGGTTTATAATACCGCAGTAAAAGCTTTTTATGTAATTCATGTTAATGTTCTCGAGGCTGTTTATGTATTCGGATATATCCTGAATCCTTTTTGACACTATTGACTCGTTTCCGGTCTTTATTGCCTCAAGCAGAAGCCTCTGGTACTTCTCAAGGGCCGAATAGTCATCAACCCTGAAAAAGCCGCTCAGGTCATTATAGAAAATAACAGAGTTGTTTCCTATATAAAACTTCCGCTCAAGGGCCTCAATACATTCCCTGTATTTTTTCGGAAGCTGCAGAATACCTCTGCCCTCCGAACTTACCGCTATTGTCACGGTAAACCCGAAGCAGTTGACAAGGAGTTCCTGGAGATAATTACACTTGTCGTTTATCCGGTCGTAACAGTCGTTAATATTATCTTTACCCTGCAGTATGAATGCAACGCTGCTGTCCTTCAGCGGGATATTAACTACGCTGAAGCTGTCGGAAAACACATCCATAAAGGTGTTTATTATTCCGAACTGGTACAGGTTCATATCATACTGGCTCAGGTTTTCATTCTCTTCGGTATCAATTTCAGCTACCAGGAGGAAGAAATCGGCTATATTCACGCCTAAAAGTTCAGCCCGTGCCAGGATGTCTTCGCCGTTCGGATAAATCTCATATATAAGGTCGTATAGGAGTTTTTCTCTCAGTACGGGAATATTCTGTTCAAAAAGTTTCTTCAACTTGTCAAACTCCTCTGTCCTGTTTTTCTGCCTCTTCAGTTCCTCTACCGCTCTCTGGACTATTGCCGTTAAATCCTCTATCTTTGAAGGTTTCAGGACAAAATCAAAAACACCAAGTTTCAATGCCTCCTGGACATAGTCAAAATCCCTGTAACCTGTCAGAACTATTATTTTGCAGTCGGGTATTATATCTTTCACGTCATTTATCATCTTAAGACCGTCAACTTCGGGCATGCGGATGTCTGTTATAAGTATGTCGGGCCTGTATTTTTCGATAAGTATCCTGCCTTCCTCTCCGTCGGATGCCTCAGCACATATTTCGCAGCCGAACTGTTTCCAGTTGAGTATATTCCTTATGCCCTTCCTGATTATCGGTTCATCGTCAATTATCATTACCTTGAACATAATACCCCTCCGTTGGCTCGCTGTTGGCCGGTATGCAGACAATTACCCTGGTGTATTTTCCTTTCTCGCTTTCAATTTTAAGCCCGTATTTATCTCCATAGAATAACTTTATTCTTCGGTTTACATTTTCTATTCCTATGCTTTTTCCTGATTCGGTCCTGAGATTTTTGAAATATGTATCGTTATCCAGCGAAAGCCTTCTGTTTAAGGCATCCAGCTCCGCTATACCGATGCCCGGTCCTGTGTCCATTACAACAATGAGAAGGTTTTCACCTTCAATATATGCCTTCAGTATAATCTCGCCTTTTCCGCGCAGCCTGTCAATCCCGTGATAAACCGCGTTCTCAACGAGTGGCTGAATCAGAAGCCTCGGTATTCTGACTTTCCCCGCTCCGTTTAATATTTCTTTCCTGAACTGTATCTTGTCTTCAAATCTTCTTTTGATTATCGATATGTATTTGTCAGAGTACATGAATTCCTCTTCAACGGTGATCAGCCTGTCTCCCCTTCCGATGCTGGCTTCCATCAGGTCAGACAGGTCTGTGACCGCTTCACTGATCTCGGGCACATTGTTGAGCTGCGCCATCCAGTTTATCGATTCAAGGGTGTTAAACAGGAAATGGGGATTAATCTGTGACTGAAGCGCCTTAAGCTCCGCCTCTTTCCTTGTTATCTGCTCCCTGTATACCCAGTTTACCAGGTGGTTTATTTCCCGGGACATTTCGTTGAATGTTTTATTCAAAAAGCCTATTTCGTCATCTCTTTCATCATCTATGTACACAATCCGGTTGTCCTTCTGGACCATTTTCATACCTTTCACCAGCCGGTTTATCGGGTTTATAAAACTCATTGCTATGGACAGGTTGAAAGCCGACAGGATGACAACGGTTATTATGCACAGAAGGAGTAAGTTCCTGCGAAGGGTATAGGCATCACGATAAAGCACGTTCAACGGAACGTAGGTTATCACTTTCCACCCCGTTTCGGTTATGGTTGTGTATGATACCAGTGCATTAAGTTCAGGATCAATCTTGGAGTCCTTTTCATTGCGGAGCCTGCCCAGCGACGAATCGTTCAGGAATTCACCGTAGTTGCTGTTTCTTGCGGCAATTAAATCGTAATTGTCGGACAGGATTATTATATTCTGCATGCTTCTTGTAAGACCGTCATAGACCGTTTTCAGGAAATTCTTGTTTACAAGTATTGCCTGCAGGCCGATTTCCCTGAAGGTATCCTGGTGATATATGGTCCTGACAAGATATATGTGATTTACAACACCATTGCTGCTTTCGGTATACCAGGTCACCTTTCCCTGGTTCTGCCTGGCCTTTTCCAGCACTTCATCATAGGGCAGTATGTTTTTAATGCTGTTTCTTGAGGAATTGTCGTCGGCATAATAGAACCTGCCGTCATTGGACACAATTGCTATGGACTGGATTTCGGGCCTTGAAAGTATTATTTTTTTCATCGAGTTGCTGATTTCATTTTCGATCTCGTAATCCAAAAGAGGATCGTTTGTATTTTTCTGAACCAGTGCGTTATATATTGTCTTGTCGTATAAAAGGTCCTGGGATATTATGCTCAGGTTTGACAAATAATCATTGAAGCGAAGCTCAATCATCTGCAGTATGTCTTTCGCATAATTCGTTGACATTTGCTTTATTGTTTCTGCAGAATTCCTGTAGCTTAAGAAACCCATAAAAATCATCGGTATTATTATCTGGATATAAAAAGCCAGCAGCAGCTTTTTCTTAATGGATAAATCCTTATAGAATTTTACTATCCTGTTTTTCAATTGCTTCACCTGTTTTTTGCCTGTTTTAATATGCTCCTCAGGACCTCAGAGAATATTGTGCAATGCATGGAATCCTTAAACCTTAATCAGCAAAGGGATGTTTGATACCTGTCTGTTCAGCGGGACAATAATCCTTCCCGTACAGCCCTGTCGTATAATTCATCAATTTCAAGTTCACCTTCAAGGACATACGGCATTCCGGCAACAATTACCTCTTCCCAGACAGTTCTGTCTATAAAGCTGTCGGGAGGGCCTATGAACTGCCTGCTGTTATTGATAAGAAGCTGGCCTTTCCTCGTAAGCCTGTTATAATCGACCTGGTACTCCCTGATATCAACACAGCTCAGCATTCCTGTCTGCCTTGCAAATTCGGCGGCAGTCTCCTTTGATGTAAGAAACCTCAATAAACGGATGGATGCTTCCCTTTTTACATCATCATTGTATGATTCGGAGCTTATATGGAAACAACCGTTTCCGAGCCCGTGTATCATCGTATTCGGCGGGGCTTTTCCGTCGCTTAAGGTGGGGAAGTATATTATGTCCACAGTATCATCGGTTACGGGGATGTTCCCTATAAACCATGAGCCCTGCACGATCATCGCGGCTTTTTTCTCCAGGAACATGGTATTCCTTTCGTGGTTAGTCATTGTAAAGGCGTCTTCAGGAAATGCGCCGATCAGGTAAAGTTCCCGCATATATTCCAATGCTTTTTTATAATAGGTTCCAAACTCCGGATGTAACGGGTTCTCTGCAATTTCTTTCCCGGCAAGAAGTGCAATCATGTTCTGATACAGGTAGGTACCCTCAGCAAGCGAATTGTATGCAATGGGCACTATACCGTTTTCATTGAATATTTTTACTGCATCTTTCAACTCTTCATATGTGGAGGGAACAGGAACGTCATATTTCTCAAAAAGATCCCTGTTGATAAACATGACTTCAAAAATAATCTCAAAGGGCAAACCATATAACCTGCCGTCGTACGTGGTGTATTTAAACATACTGCTTTTGAATGAACTCTTCCATTCAGAATTCTCTTCCATAAGTCCGGTTAAGTCGGCAACCTTGCCCGCCTGAATAAGTGCCCGTATATCGGAGCCGGGCCATATTCCAAAAACGTCAGGATTGTTTCCCGAAGCAAAATCTGTTTTTATTTTAGGAAGAAAATCTTCACCAAACAGCGACTCATTTATAATTTCAATGTCGGGGTTAGAACCGGTAAAACGGGCAAGCATCTCCTGTAATGTTTCAGCCTTGGAATCCACACCGCCCCAACTGCTGATAAAACGCAACGTGACTTTATCCTGCCCTTCCGGAATTACGATGGATGTCTTGTCTCCCGAAAACTTGCAGGCAGCCAGTGACAAAGATAAAATAGTTGATGCAGCCAACATTAACCATTTGTCTTTTTTCATGGATTGCTCCTGATAACTGTTCTGCCATAATTTCTACCAATAATTTAATTATATCCTAATTGTAAGGAATATCAAGAATTTATCTTTTGTCCGGCCGGAGTTTTCGGGCGGCCTGCGCACCTGAAAAAGAACAAGGCCGGCGTATCCGGCGCAGTAAAAAAAGGGGTACCTTGTATACCCCTTTTCAATATTTTCAGCAGCTCAACGATATAAACAGACCAAGCGATTAATATGCCTCGACGAACAATTCAAAATGAGCCTTTGGATGTGCACAGGCCGGGCATTTTTCGGGAGCTTCGGTTCCCTTATGAATATAGCCGCAGTTGCCGCATTTCCATAAAACTTCTTCTTCTCTTTTGAATACTTTTCCGCTTTCAATATTTTCAGCAAGTTTCTTATATCTTTCTTCGTGCATTTGCTCGGATACACAAACCTTTCTGAATGTGGCCGCAACTTCAGGGAATCCTTCCTCTTCGGCTATATCAGCAAAAGCAGGATACATATCGTGCCATTCTTCATGCTCGCCTGCAGCAGCAGCTTTCAGGTTGTCAAGCGTACTACCCTTGGCTACCGGGTAAGTTGCTTCGGTAATGGTAACCATAGCAGGCAGTTCATCTGCAAAACCGTCAACAAGGTACTGGAAGAACCTTTTGCCATGCTCTTTCTCATGGTCCGCTGTTTCAAGGAAAATATTTCTTATCTGCTTATAGCCTTCCTTGTCGGCTACAGAAGCATAGTAAGTGTACCTGTTCCTGGCCTGGGCTTCTCCTGCGAAGGCCTTAAGCAAATTCTCCGCTGTCCTGGTTCCTTTTAATGATTTCATAGTATAAACCTCCTTATTATTTATAATATATGGAAATATATTGTCCTTTTATATCTAATTATAAAATAATCAACAGATATTTTCAAAAACATACGGCCTTAAAACATCCGCACAGACCCGGTATCCCTCCACTGTGAGATGAAGTCCCTCAACCGTATACTCTGATTTAAGATTGCCTGTTTCATCAATAAGGCGGCTGTATACATCAATATATACAACTCCCTTTTCCTGTGCAATCCTTTTCAAGCCTTCATTTACACGGCATATTTTTTCGTTGTTTCTCCTGCCTACAATAAATCTCTTTATCTTCCGGTCCTTTGCCTTTGACACTGGATAAACAGACTGAAGGTAAATCCTTGCTTCGGGGCATTGCTCCTGAATCCTGCCTATTATCTCAGATATATTGCCGATGATGTAATCTTCGCTTTTATTGTCACCAATATCATTTGTGCCTATCAGGAGAAACACCTTCGACGGCGACAGCTCAAAAACGCTCTGGGAAAGGCGATTAAGGACACCATCTGTTGTGTCCCCGCTTATACCGCGGTTTATAACATATGCACCGTGGAAAAACTCGTTCAGCCTGAAAAAGTCGGTAATGGAGTCGCCGACAAACACAATGCCGCCCGGTTTTGCACATTTATTAAGTTCAATAAAGGCATTGTCAACCTGTTTTTTATACAGGTTTGTAATTGCATCAATCAGCCTCATCAGCATATCCTGCCCGTTTCAATTATTATCACAACGTCTGCCCCTCATGTTTCACGATATCTTTACCCCAAACGTCTGCAGATATTGTGCAATGCGAGGAAACTTTCAGCGGAGTGCAGCTTAGAGATGTGCAGTCAGAGCGAGGACCAGCAAGCCAACTGTTTGAGCAAAAATGCTACATACCATATTTTTTCACAGCATTTTTGCGAGTTTTGGCTTGCCCGAGCTGATACTTACCAGCTCTTGCAAACGCAACGACTGTTTCCGGGCATTGCACGATATCTTTCTTTTATGCTCTGGAATAAACAACCTTCCCGTTTATTATTGTCAAATCGGCCTTTGTCCTGTAATCAAAGGGATGTCCGCTAAAAATAACAATATCGGCATCCTTCCCGTTCTCAAGGCTTCCCACCCTGTCGTCAATTCCTGCCGCTCTTGCGGCATTAATTGTCACTGCTTTCAGTGCATCTTCTTCGGGCATTCCTTCCCTGACAGCAATTGCAGCGCACAAAAGCAGATGCTGCACCGGGACGCACGGATGATCGGTCATTATTGCAACGGGTATTCCCGCTTTTGCAAGGATACCGGGCGCAGCAAGGGTCTGGTTTCTGAGTTCTATCTTCGAACGATCGGTAAGCATCGGACCTACAATTATTTTAACGTTATTTTCTTTCAGTATGTCAGTAATCAAATATCCCTCGGTACAGTGATCAATTGTTATTTTCAGGTTGAATTCCTTTGCAATGCGGATGGCTGTCAGAATATCATCGGCCCTGTGGGCATGAACCTTGACAATCAAGTCCCCCTTCAGGGCGGGGATGAGAGCTTCAAGACGCATATCAAACTCGGGTTTGTCATTGTTTTCTCTGTCCTTCCTGTATTCCTCCCATTCCTCCATGTATTCCTTCGCCTTGTAGAATTGCTCGCGCAAAATTGCTGCCGTAGCCATCCTTGTGCTCGGTGCATGGTTTTTCTCATGGTATACCGTTTTCGGGTTCTCCCCGAATGCAACTTTCAGTGCACATGGTTCTTTAAGTATCATCTCGTCAACAGAACGGCCAAAGGTTTTCAATGCCGCAAACTGTCCGCAGATAACATTGCCGCTTCCCGGTCCGCTCAGAACGGTTGTTACGCCCCATTGCCGTGCCTCTTCGAAGGAACGGTCGGCATGGTATATGCCATCTATTCCGCGTAAGTGCGGTGTAACGGGATCGGTCATTTCGTTAACGTCATCGCCTTCAAAGCCAACCGAGTCCTCCAGTATCCCTGCGTGGGTATGGGCGTCTACAAGGCCCGGCAGGATGAACCTTCCTTTCGCGTCAATTATTTCGGTGTCGTCAGGGCACTCATCCATTGGCCCGACTGCTGCAATCTTTCCGTCCTTTACCAGGATATATCCGTTTTCATACTTAAGCGTTTCATGCTGTGCATCACCGTTTTCAGCCATTGTGTAAATTCTTCCGTTAATAATAAGCATAAAGTCCTCCGTTATGAATCACGCATTATATGTATGTTGCAGTTTCTATTTCTTAAAATCATACCCATTATAACACACGTGAAGTTGCCTAACAAACAGTTTAAATTTTTGCGGAATAATATAACAAAGGGATGAAGTTCTTCAGAATCAAGGAACTTCATCCCGTAACCCGGCTATGCCGTCTCAGTGCTCCACTCCGACCGCTGCCTCATCCTTAGCTTTCTGGACATCAATATGCACGTCCTTTTTCTCCTCTTCTGTTTTATTTCTGTTCTCCGATACAGGGAAGCGGACTAATGTATGTTTTATCACCTGATCCATGGACGAAACGGGTATCAGGTTCAGTTTTTCGACGACGTTTTCAGGTATTTCCTCGATATCCTTCTCATTATCCTTCGGGAACAAAATGGTATCGATCCCCGCCCTGTGTGCGGCAAGGACCTTCTCCTTAATACCGCCTATCGGCAGTACCTTTCCCCTTAAGGTAATTTCGCCCGTCATTGCAACATTTCTTTTTGCCGGAATATTGGTCAGGGCCGAAATCATTGCCGTTGCCAGGGTAATTCCCGCAGAAGGCCCGTCTTTCGGTATGGCACCCTCCGGAACGTGTATATGCATATCATACTTCTTGTGAAAATCCTTATCAATCCCTATCATTTCAGCAATGGAACGGACATAACTCCTGGCAATCCTGGCCGATTCCTTCATAACATCTCCCAGTTGACCTGTCAGTTCCATTGCACCCTCACCGGGCATAAGGTTAACTTCGATGCAAAGGGTGTCTCCTCCGACCGGTGTCCAGGCCAGACCGCGTACAATACCCACTTCATCCTTCTCATTGGCCTTGTCATACAGGAATATCCTGCGTCCGAGGTATTTATCCAGGTTCTTTGACGTTATGCGCACCGATTTTTTCTGACCCGACACTATCTGCCTTGCAACCTTCCGGCATACGGTGGATATCTGTCTTTCAAGGTTTCTGACCCCTGCCTCGCGGGTATAATAGTTTATAATATCCCTGATGGCGCTTTCATCAAAACGCAGTTCAGATGTCTTCAGTCCGTGGTTTTTTATCTGCTTGGGTATTAAATGCCTTTTTGCGATCTGAACTTTTTCTTCCTCAACATAACCTGATATATCTATTACTTCCATCCTGTCCAGCAGCGGACGCGGGATTGCATCCTTATAGTTTGCTGTGGTGATAAACATGACATCCGAAAGATCAAAGGGCATGTCCAGGTAGTGATCATGGAATTCCTTGTTCTGTTCGGCATCCAAAACCTCAAGCAATGCAGACGCAGGATCGCCCCGGAAATCGTTCGCCATCTTGTCTATTTCATCAAGGAGAATAAGAGGATTCTTTGAACCCGCCTGCTTTATGGCTTTTATGATTCTTCCGGGCATGGCGCCCACATAGGTCCGCCTGTGCCCCCTGATCTCAGCCTCGTCTCTCACTCCGCCGAGGGACATACGCACATATTTCCGGTTAAGTGCCTTCGCAATGGACCGTACTATCGATGTCTTCCCGACTCCCGGAGGGCCGGCAAGGCATATAATCGGACCTTTCAGGCTGTTTTTCAGTTTTCTTATTGCGAGGTATTCCACCATCCGTTCCTTTACCTTTGTAAGCCCGTAGTGGTCCTCGTCGAGGATTTTTTCAGCATCGCTCAGATTCAGGTTCTCCTCGGTTTTGTTGTTCCAAGGCAGATCAATAATCCAGTCAAGGTATGTCCGGATAACACCGCTTTCAGCTGACGAGGGATGCATTTTTGAAAGCCTGTCCACTTCTTTTAAAGCCTTGTTCTCGGCATCCGCAGGCAAACCCAGTTTCTTTATTTTTTCGCGGTATTCCTCTATTTCATCACTCTGCTGGCCGCCTTCGCCAAGCTCGTTCTGTATCGCCTTAAGCTGTTCCCTGAGATAATATTCCCTCTGGCTTTTGTCAATCTGCTGGCGAACCTTCCTGTTAATATTCTTTTCAACCTCAAGTATTTCTATTTCATTTACAAGAATTTTCAGAAGTTTTTCCATCCGCTTCCTGGGTGATATCTCGTTCAGGATACGCTGCTTGTCTTCGAGCTTTATAACCATATTCGCGGCAATTACATCTGAAAGCCTTGCATAATCTTCCATCGTTGACAGAGTAAATGTTGTATCGGGTGAAATACGGTTGGTCAGCTTCGCATATTTTTCAAAATAGCTCACAACCTGCCTTACCAAGGCTTCTGTTTCCGAATCCCTGGCCAGATGCTTCGGGCTTGGACACTCCCGTACAGTTACTTTATAAAACGGGTCGTCGGAAACATACTCAAGAGTTTTGGCCCGTTCCAGTCCCTCAACCAGCACGCGGATGGTGTCGCCGGGAAGCCGCAGAAGCTGTTTTATCTTGGAAATTGTTCCCACCGTGTATATGTCATCCTGTCCCGGTTCGTCAAGTGCAGGATCTTTCTGCGCCGCAAGAAAAATTCTCTGATCCTTCATCATCGCTTCTTCAAGGGCATTTATTGATTTTTCCCGGCCAACATCAAAATGAAGTATCATATGTGGAAACACAACAATTCCCCTCAGTGGCAGAAGTGGAATTGTTATTGTTTTTTGCCTGTTCTTTTCCTGTGTCATCGGTATCAAATCCTTTCAATATCTCCCTTTTTCAAATCCGGGCTTGTCCCGGATCCGAATCCGGTTAATTAATAACCAGCTCTTAGCAAATATATGTGTGTGATCCTGAAAACCTTTGGATTTAGCAAAAGCATAGTTATTATGTACTATAAATTACCAAGAGTGCAATGTGGATTTGAACGTCAGCGTTTAAATAATTATACAAGGCTATTATATTATAGCGTCTTACAGGAGCAATTTCAATGTTTTATTCTGGACATGATAGCAGGTTATAGGACAGGGATTTACGCCGCAGTTGTTGTGTTCCGAACTGATGCTCCGGTTTTTATATACCATAAAAAGGGCTGCCCAAATCAACAATAATTGATTTGTGACAGCCCTTTATCTCAGATCTTTGAATTTACCGTCATTATTTAAGAACGTCAGCTACACGTCCTGAAGCAACGGTTCTTCCGCCCTCGCGGATAGAGAATGTCTGTCCTCTTTCCATGGCGATGGGTGAAATAAGGTTTATTGTCATTGTGATATTGTCACCAGGCATAACCATTTCAACACCCTCGGGGAGTGAGATGGTACCTGTAACGTCGGTTGTTCTGAAGAAGAACTGAGGTCTGTAACCATTGAAGAACGGAGTATGTCTTCCTCCTTCTTCCTTGGTCAGAACGTAAACTTCAGCAGTAAAATCGGTGTACGGGGTAATGCTGCCGGGCTTAGCCAGAACCTGTCCTCTTTCAATTTCGGTTCTCTGAACGCCTCTTAACAAAGCACCGATATTGTCACCGGCAAATGCCTGATCCAAGGTCTTTCTGAACATTTCAACACCGGTAACTGTTGTCTTTCTCTTCTCGGTGGTCAAACCAACAATTTCAACTTCTTCTCCGACTTTCAGAGTTCCTCTTTCAACTCTACCGGTAGCAACTGTTCCACGGCCGGTAATTGTGAATACGTCTTCAACAGACATCAGGAACGGCAGGTCAATCTGACGTTCAGGCGTAGGAATGTAATTATCAACAGCCTCCATCAGATCCAGTATCGGCTTGTATTTCGGATCGCTTACATCGTTTGATGCGCATTCCAGGGCTTCCAGGGCTGAGCCGCGAATAATGGGAATTTCATCTCCGGGGAAGCCGTATTCGCTGAGCAGATCTCTCAGTTCCATTTCAACGAGTTCGATCAGTTCTTCGTCGTCAACCTGATCACACTTATTAAGGAAAACAACAATATAGTTAACACCAACCTGATGAGCAAGAAGAATATGTTCACGTGTCTGGGGCATCGGACCGTCGGCTGCTGATACAACCAGGATGGCACCGTCCATCTGGGCAGCACCGGTAATCATGTTCTTAACGTAGTCAGCGTGGCCGGGACAGTCAACGTGAGCATAGTGACGGTTCTTGGTTTGATACTCAACGTGAGAGGTGTTGATGGTAATTCCTCTTTCCTTTTCTTCGGGAGCAGAGTCAATCTGATCGTATGACTTTACTTCCACGTCTCCGAGTTCTAATGCGAGAGTTTTTGTTATTGCTGCAGTTAAAGTGGTCTTTCCATGGTCAACGTGACCAATAGTTCCAATGTTAACATGGGGTTTTGTTCTTTCGAACTTAGCTTTTGCCATCGAAATTCTCCTCCTTACACAGTTCGGTAACTGTTGATAATTATATTATTAATTAGTTAAAAATTCAACTAATGTTTAACTTATAAACTATACTATACTATTTTAGCTTTATCTGTCAATATTCAGGCATTCCCCTGCCGTCAGGGCTTTTTGATGCCTGCAACCTGCTCCTGGATATTCCTTGGAACCTCGGAATAATGATCAAACTGCATTGAATAAACTGCTCTTCCCTGGGACCTGGACCTCAGTTCCGTTGCATAACCGAACATTTCACTTAACGGTACAAAGGCTGTTATAACCTGTGCTCCGGAACGGGCTTCCATCCCTTCGATACGTCCGCGGCGTGAATTCAGGTCACCTATGATGTCACCCATGTATTCTTCGGGGGTTGTAACTTCCACCTTCATAACAGGCTCGAGCAGTACAGGGTCAGCCTTTTTCATGGCTTCCTTGAACGCCATTGAGCCCGCAATCTTGAACGCCATTTCGGACGAATCCACTTCATGGTACGAGCCGTCAAACAGTCTGACTTTTACGTCAATTACCGGATACCCTGCCACGACACCGGTATTCATTGCGTCCCTGATACCGGCATCCACGGCCGGAATGTATTCCTTCGGAATAACCCCTCCAACAATGGCGTTTTCAAATTCATAGCCTCCTGTTTCAAGGGGTTCGATTTCGATCCAGCAATGGCCGTACTGACCGCGGCCGCCTGACTGCCTGACAAATTTTCCTTCAGCCTTGACTGCCTTGCGTATGGTTTCCTTATATGCAACCTGGGGTTTGCCTACATTTGCCTCTACCTTGAACTCACGCAGAAGACGATCGACAATAATTTCAAGATGCAGTTCACCCATTCCGGCAATAATTGTCTGACCGGTATCCGGGTTGGTATAAACCCTGAAAGTCGGGTCTTCTTCCGCAAGTTTCTGGAGAGCAACCGACATTTTTTCCTGTCCTGCCTTCGTTTTTGGCTCTATGGCAACGTTTATAACAGGCTCCGGAAATTCCATGGACTCTAAAATTATCGGGTGGCTTTCGTCGCAGAGTGTGTCTCCCGTAGTTGTAAACTTCAACCCGACAGCTGCAGCAATATCCCCGGCATAGGCTGTCTCGACTTCTTCTCGGTGATTGGCATGCATCAGCAGGATTCTTCCAATTCTCTCACGTTTACCTTTTGTAGAGTTCAATACATAGGAACCGGAATTCAAAGTACCCGAATAAACCCGGAAAAACGCCAGTTTTCCGACGTACGGGTCGGCCATGATCTTAAATGCCAGTGCTGCAAGAGGCTCATTATCGTTTGAGTGCCGTACAAGTTCTTCATGTTCGTCCCAGTTATCAGGATGAAGGCCCCTGACGGGCGGAACATCAGAAGGTGAAGGCATGTATTCAACAATGCAGTCCAGCAGTTTCTGCACGCCCTTGTTCTTGTAGGATGAGCCGCAGGTTACCGGAATAATGTCAACATGTATTGTAGCCTTGCGAATGGCCTGTTTCAGCTGATCCTCGGGAATCTCCTCTCCCTCAAGATACATCATCATAAGCTCGTCATCGTAATCAGCAACAGATTCCAGCAGCTTCACATGATATTCCTCGGCCAGATCCTTCATATTATCGGGAATTTCCCTTTCATCAATATTCCTGCCCAGATCGTCAAGGTAATAATAGGCTTTCATTTCGATAAGATCAATAATCCCTTCAAAATGATCTTCCTTACCTATCGGCAGCTGGATTGGAACTGCATTGGCATTGAGGCGGTTCTTCATCATCTCAATGCAATTGAAAAAATCCGCCCCCATGATGTCCATCTTATTAACATAGGCTAATCTCGGAATCCCATACTTGTCAGCCTGACGCCATACGGTCTCGGACTGAGGTTCAACGCCGCCCTTTGCACAGAACAAAGCAACCGCTCCGTCAAGAACGCGCAGCGAACGCTCCACCTCAACCGTAAAGTCAACGTGTCCCGGCGTATCTATAATGTTTATCCTTGTACCTTTCCAGTAAGCGGTGGTTGCAGCAGATGTAATGGTGATGCCTCTTTCCTGTTCCTGCTCCATCCAGTCCATCGTTGCAGCACCTTCATGAGTTTCCCCAAGTTTGTGAACCTTTCCGGTGTAAAACAATATTCTTTCTGTGGTGGTTGTTTTCCCCGCATCGATATGTGCCATTATACCGATATTCCTTGTGTTTTCCAGACTATATTCCCGGGGCATCTATGTCCTCCTTTCAATGTGAAAAAACTGCAGATTACCACCTGTAATGCGCAAATGCCTTGTTGGCTTCAGCCATCTTATGAGTATCTTCTTTCTTCTTAACCGCATTTCCGGTGTTGTTTGCCGCATCCAGAATTTCAGCAGCCAATCTTTCCTTCATGGTACGTTCGCCTCTCTGGCGTGAATAGTTTGTCAGCCAGCGAAGACCTAAAGCCTGCCTTCTTTCAGGACGAACCTCTACAGGTACCTGGTAGGTTGCTCCTCCGACTCTTCTTGCCCTAACTTCAAGAACAGGCATTATATTGTTGAGCGCCTGCTCAAAAACTTCAAGGGGATCTTTGCCGGTCTTTTCCCTCACAATATCAAACGCACCATAAACTATCTTCTGTGCAACTCCTTTTTTGCCATCCAGCATAACGTTATTGATAAGTTTTGTAACCACTTTGTCGTTATACATTGGATCGGGTAAAACATCCCGCTTGGGCACATGTCCTTTTCTTGGCACTTTCTTCCCTCCTTTTCATGATAACTGACGGATAAATCCATCGTATCACAGGTACTCGCACCGCAGTAACGGCACGTCAGCGCTCGGTAAGTTGCTCAAATATAAAAACAGGCTTGTTCAGGACATATAATACTCTCTGAAGTAACGAATCTGCAGCCTCGTTATATATGAAACAACGCCTGAAAGCGCTGTAGCATCCTGTTATTAAAGTTTTCAAAAATCGCAGTATTATGCTTATTTCTTGGGTCTCTTTGCACCATATTTCGAGCGCCCCTGCATTCTGTTCGCAACACCTGCTGTATCAAGAGTTCCGCGTATAATATGGTAGCGAACACCTGGGAGATCCTTGACACGTCCGCCGCGGATCAATACCACACTGTGCTCCTGCAGGTTGTGTCCGATACCTGGAATGTAAGCTGTAACTTCGATCTGGTTTGACAGGCGTACTCTGGCAACCTTGCGGAGAGCTGAGTTAGGCTTCTTCGGTGTAACGGTCTTAACAACCGTGCACACGCCACGCTTCTGCGGACTGTTAATGAGAGTGGTTTCCTTCTTCAGGGAGTTAACTCCATACAGAAGAGCAGGAGAGTCTGACTTCTTCATAACCTTTTTTCTCCCTTTTCTCACCAGCTGGTTAAACGTCGGCATTTATCATTCACCTCCTCTTACAAATTCTCTATATTCAACGCCGCCAACCGGCGGCGGAACAGACAGTCTTCAGCATACTTAATCGTTTATTATTGCGGCTACCGCAGTTCCGACATCTATGCCGCATTTCCTGCCCAACAGTTTCATGCTTTCAACCCTGCAAACTTCAATATCTTTACCGTTGCAGACCTCAAGAACTTTTGACACCAGCCTTTCCTCCGCATCCTCTGCAATGAAAAGCACACGAACCTTATTGTTTGCCAAAGCCTTCATGGTCTGCTTCAACCCCACTGTCTTACTGTGATGTTTAAGGTCGTCCAGCACGACTATTTTTCCCTCCGTTTTTATATCTTTAAACCCGGTTTTATTTAAATCAATATTTCAGTCAATTCCGCTATAAAAAGTCTGCTTTAAATAATAAGCAGACAAACCTCTTTCCGGCTTTTAATACCAGGCTGTAAACAATTACAGCATCCAGTTGCCCAGCCTTTGTATATTGATTACACTTTTAGCTGATATGTCAAAAAAAGCCTTTTCACACAAAAACAGCATGATTCGCCATGCTGATTTTAATACTGAACTATTGTATCACTGTAACCTTCCTTTTGTCAAGGAATTTTCTCAGAAAAGGGATATTTGCAATGCCATATTCCGTATTCTCAGTATACTTTTTCCGAAAGCTCTACCCAGTTCTCATACAGGCTGTCTATTTTTGATTTAAGATTCTCCTTTTCCTCGATAAGTTCCTGCAGCCTTTCATAATTGCTTGCTTCTTTTTCCATCTCCCTGTCTATTTCTGCCATTTCCAGTTCAAATGCCATGATTTCACGTTCAACTGCTTTAAGTTTCCTTTCGGCTTCTTTCGGGTTTACTCTTTTCTTAGCTGTTTGTTCAGGTTTCTTCTTTTCTTTTGCAGTTTCTGCCTGCATGCTTCTCCGCGTTGCATTCCATAACCTGTATTCCTCATATGTGCCGTTAAAATCAGTAATTTCACCGCCATTCATATCCCATATCCTTGTTGCGAACTTTGATATAAAGTATCTGTCATGAGAAACAAAAAGCAATGTCCCGCCGTATGATTCGAGGGTCCGTTCAATCCATTCCCTGGAAGCAACATCAAGATGGTTTGTCGGCTCATCCAGGATTAAGAGGTTTATCTCATGCTGCATTAACAAAAAGAGCCTAAGCCTGCTTTTTTCTCCTCCTGACAGGGCGGAAACCGGCTTGAATACCTCCTCACCGGTAAACCGAAAAGCCGCCAGCCTGTTCCTTGCCGTATCCTCACTCCATTCCATTTCGTACCTTACTGTGTCCAGCATTGTCAGATCGTCCCTCTCGAACCTTACTATCTGCGGCAGAAAGGCAAAATTGACGCTGTTTCCAATAATAACTTCACCCGTGTCGGGTTCCAGGTTTCCGGTTATAATATTCAAAAGGGTCGTCTTACCACATCCGTTCGGCCCCAGCAGGCCTATCCTGTCGCCGTTCCTTACCACCAGGGAAATGTCCTTCAGCACCTCGTGCTCACCATAGGCCTTGCTGACGTTCCGGATTTTTATAAAATCCTTTCCCGAGAAGTTCTTTTCCCTGAATACAGCTTTCAGTTCTCTTTCATGGAAAGGTTTTTCGGTTTTCTTCAGCCATTCGATCCTCTTTTCCATTGCAAAGGCTCGTTTGTGCATGCTCTTGTTGTCTGCCCGGTTTGCCCAGTCATGCAGCCTTTTGGCAGCCTCTTCAAGCTGCTGTATTTTCTTTTGTTCCTGTTCGTATGCCTTCAGCTGTTTCTGGTAACGCTCCTCCCTTTCCTTAACATAATACGAGTAGTTACCGTTATAAAGAACCGCCCTGCCCTGTTCTATCTCAATAATTCTTGTAACAACCCTGTCCAGGAAATACCTGTCATGTGATATGGCCACAACCGTCCCTTTAAAGGAACCAAGATCCTCCTCAAGCCATTCGCACGCTTTTACATCAAGGTGGTTTGTCGGCTCGTCCAACAGCAGAATATCAGGCTTTTTCAGTATTATCCTGCCAAGGTTTACCCTGGTCTGTTCACCGCCGCTCAGTTTGCAAAAGGGTTCATCCAGCATGCGCGGGTCTATTGAAAGGCCTTCACAGACTCTTGCGAGATCGGTTTCCATCATGTAACCGCCTTTTGATTCAAACAACGTGGAAAGCTCACCGTATTGCTTCAGCAAGGCAGGATCCTGGTTAAGACCCAGTTTTGCTTCAAGTTCCTTCATCCTGGCCTGTATGGCCAGAAGATTCTCAAACCCCGTATTAAGCACATCCCTTACAGTATAATCACCGGGAAATGTCGGGATTTGATCCAGTACTTCAACCTGCCTGCCCCTGGCTATAAACACCTGGCCCTCTTCAAAAGGCTCACTGCCGCCAAGGATCCTGAAAAGAGTTGTCTTTCCCGCTCCGTTTCTGCCCAAAAGCCCAACTCTTTCACCTTCATATATTTCAAACGAAATCCCTTTGAGAATATGATTTGCTCCGTAGTATTTATGAATATCCTGACAAACTATCTCCGCCATTGCAATTCGGGGATCTGCTCCCTTCCTTTCGGTATTTTTTAGGTTCGCATCTTTTTCCTGTATTCCAGGGGAGTCATGCCTGTTATTTTTTTGAAGGTTTCATTGAACCGCTGCTGGGTTGAAAACCCGACGCTCAAGGCTATTTCGCTTGCTTTTTCATCGGTATTGGCCAGCAGTTCCTTCGCCCTTTCAATCCTTGTGTTTATTAAAAAGCTGATAGGCGAATAACCTGTTTCCTTTTTGAATATGCGGGCGAAATAGCTCGGGCTCAGAAAAACATACCCGCATATATCGTTAAGGCTTATTTCCCGTTCATAATGATCCCGGATGAACTGTACAGCCAGGTTTACAAGTTCCTTCTGCTGCGGGCTGTCTTCGAGGATGCTCCTCTCCCATTCAAGTTTTAAAACCCTTGATATCATTACAAACAGTTCAAGTATCAGAAGGTGCACCAGGAAATCGCTTCCGAACTGCTCCTCCGACTGCTCTGCAACAATCCGGTTAAGCAGCGTAATTATATCGTTTTTATGATTAACCTTCAGTTTCAAAAAAGGGCCGGTATGCTGCCCCGTGTAAAAGTTAATGAAATCTTCAATGGATATATCCGAAGGATAGGTAATACCTTTCCTGCTGTCCCTCATTGCAAAGGAAAAATGCAGGACAATAAATTCGCAGGTGCTGCCTTCTCGGACCTTCAGGGTGTGCATTTTGTGGGGCTTTATAATAATGATATCATTCGGTCCGACAGTAACTTTTATGCCTTCTATTTCAAAGACCGATATACCCTTTTTTGCATATACCATTTCATAATACTCGTGGTTGCTGTGGGTTTGCGACCAGTCATCACTGAAATGGCGCTCAATGGAGTTTATAACCACAGGCATATACCCCGAGCTGTGCATAAATTCCTGCCACGTTTTCGGAAATAATTCGGAACCCAATCTGTTCGCCCCCTCAAACATACCCTGAAATAGATTATAGCACATGATATTTTTGTACCGCAAACATCACTTCGGTACCTGTATGCAAATCCCCCGGGCATAACACCTGTTTTCCGGGCATTGCACGATATATTCCCGGTTAAAAAGAAAGAAAAAATAAACATCCGGACCGCTTTTCAGATGGTCCGGATGTTATTCAACAAACCCTTATCAGCAAGGTCAGGAGATTACATCATTCCCTGCATGCCTCCGCCCATGCCTCCCGGCATTGCGGGTTCCTTTTCAGGAATGTCTGCAACCAGGCTTTCGGTGGTCAGTACCATCGAAGATACCGATGCGGCGTTCTGGAGCGCCGAACGGGTAACCTTTGCCGGGTCGACTATACCGGCTTCAATCATATTGACATATTTTTCAGCCAATACGTCAAAACCAATTCCCTTTTCACTGTTCTTAACCCTGTCAACAACAACCGAGCCCTCAAGACCTGCATTGACTGCGATCTGGCGTACGGGTTCCTCGAGGGCCTTCAGAATAATCATCGCACCTGTTCTTTCATCGCCCTCAAGCGTATTAACCAGTTCATTAACCTTCGGAATAACATCGATGAATGCCGTTCCGCCGCCGGGAACAATACCTTCCTCTACGGCAGCACGGGTAGCGGCAAGAGCATCTTCAATCCTTAATTTCTTTTCCTTCATTTCAACTTCAGTTGCTGCGCCTACACGGATAACAGCCACTCCGCCCGAAAGTTTTGCAAGCCTTTCCTGGAGTTTTTCACGGTCAAAGTCCGAAGTGGTTTCTTCTATCTGTGACTTGATTGAAGCAATCCTGTCCTTGATAGCCTGCGGATCCCCTGCTCCGTCTACGATAATGGTGTTTTCCTTCTGTACAACTACCTTTGAAGCACGGCCGAGCTGGTCCATCGTTGTTTCCTTCAGATCAAGGCCAAGCTCTTCGGTAATTACCTGGCCGCCTGTCAGAATAGCTATGTCACGCAGCATTTCCTTTCTTCTGTCGCCGAAGCCCGGAGCCTTTACAGCTGCGCACATGAATGTTCCCCTGAGCTTGTTCAGAACAAGTGTAGCTAAAGCTTCGCCTTCAACATCTTCAGCAATGATCAGGAGTTTTTTGCCCTGCTGAACAATCTGCTCGAGTATCGGGAGAATCTCCTGGATATTGGAGAGTTTTTTATCTGTAATAAGGATATATGGATCTTCAAGCACTGCTTCCATTTTGTCGGTATCTGTAACCATGTATGATGAAATATATCCGCGGTCAAACTGCATTCCTTCGACAACTTCGAGCTCGGTTCCCATGGTCTTTGATTCTTCAACGGTGATAACACCGTCATTTGAAACCTTCTCCATTGCGTCTGCAATCAGCGTTCCGATTTCTTCATCGTTAGCGGAAATGGAGGCAACTCTGGCAATATCCTCTTTGCCCTTAACCTTCTGGCTGATTTCCTCAATTCCCTTTACCGCAACTTCAACAGCCTTGCTTATTCCTTTCTTCAAAATCATGGGATTGGCGCCTGCTGCAACATTTTTCAGACCCTCGCGGATAATGGCCTGGGCCAAAAGAGTTGCTGTCGTGGTACCGTCTCCTGCGACATCGTTTGTTTTCGTTGCAACCTCTTTAACCAGCTGGGCTCCCATGTTCTCATATACATCTTCAAGCTCGATTTCCTTTGCGATGGTAACACCGTCATTGGTAATCAGCGGAGCACCGTATTTCTTGTCAAGAACAACATTCCTTCCTTTTGGTCCAAGTGTAACCTTGACTGTATCTGCAAGTTTATTGGCACCTTTTTCGAGCCCTTTTCTGGCCTCTTCACCAAAGATAATCTGCTTTGCCATCAAATATTCCCTCCTCATTCAACTATTGCAAGAATATCGCTTTGTTTTAAAATGGTATATTCAACACCGTCAATTTTCACTTCGGTCCCTGCATATTTGCTGATAAGAACCTTGTCGCCCACTTTAACCTGCATTTTGACTTCTTCTGTACCAGGTCCTACAGCTTTTACCTCAGCAATTTGAGGCTTTTCCTTTGCAGAACCCGGAAGAACTATTCCGCTTTTGGTGGTTTCTTCTGCTTCTACCATTGCAACTACCACTCTGTCAGCCAAAGGTTTAATATTCATGCGATATACCCTCCTTAATTTAGTTCCCGGCAAACCGGTTTAATACTTTAATATTCGTTTGTTCAATTTAAATTAAATATGTAGGGAAAACACTGTTCAACAAATTTATTAGCACTCGTTGTGAACGAGTGCTAATACAATATTATAAGGATTTCTTTTTTGTAGCAAACATATTTACTTTATGTATTTCCTCGAATATCCGCACCAAGTGCGGTTATCTGAATTTATCCGGTAATTACTTTAGTTTTCTTCTATTATTGCCATTTTGCGTATAAACCTGGGTAACAGAGGTTGTTAAAACTTAAGTATATTCAAAAAATGCAAATAATATGCAGATAAAACATCACAACCAGTATATGCGTTTCGGAACAACACTATACTATCTTATCCCTGGTATTCAAATAATATATCTCCTTTAAGCCCTCAAGGGTAAGCATTGTGTTAATCTCGTCCACACACCGGCACTGGGATGCGATAAGCCTTGAGAGGGCTCCCGTCGCCACTGTTTTTATATTGTCCTCTTTCATTTCCCTCTTAATCTTTTCAACGATATACTCAATCTGCCCGCAATACCCGTAAAATAATCCTGACTGGACGCTGGCTATAGTGTTTTTGCCGATTACATGGGACGGCGCTGCAATTTCAACGCGGGTCAGCTTGGAGGCCTTCTCAAACAATGCTTCTGCTGAAATTTTTATTCCGGGGCATATGACACCACCTAAGTAATCCCTGCCGCCGCTTACTGCACAGAATGTTGTGGCCGTACCGAAATCAACGATTATCACCGGTGCCCCGTATAGCCTGATTGCTCCGACGGCATTTGCAATCTTGTCTGCACCTACTTCCCTCGGGTTCTCGTATTTTATGTTTATTCCCGTTTTTATTCCTGGTCCTACAATTATCGGATCCCTGTGCAGATAATTTCTGACCGCTGTTACGAGGGAATCCATTGCCGGCGGAACCACGGAACAGATGATTACATCCCTGACCGAATTAATATCTTCTTTTGTGTACTGGAACAGGGAAAGAAACAATATGCCTATTTCATCGGATGTCTTGTCGGGATCGGTTGAAAAAACCCAGTTATATTTCAGATTATGCCCTGAGAAAAGTCCAAGGGTTGTATTGGTGTTTCCAACGTCTATGGTCAGTAGCAAGGTTATCCTCCCCTTTTATGTGAGCAGCATGAAAAAAAGCATAAAGCCGTGCAACCTGGCGAACATTCTCTTACAGTCCAAGTTTTGTACTGCGGATTTGCTTGATTTCAAACTGGATTTCCTTTTCAAGTTTCTCTATATCCATCCTGATATCCTCAATGGTCTCTTCCCTTTTAGGGTTGGCTATCCTCGATACAACAGAATCGGAATTATAACGCTGGGAGGATTTTTTCTGGTATTCTGCCTTGCTGCTTTTTCTTGCATAGTTGTTTGAACCGCCGGCATCATTCTGCGGCCTGTTTTTCCTGGTATTCCCCTGCCTGTTATAATTGCCGCTCCTTCTGCTCTGATTCATATTTCGCTTGTTATTCGACAATATTTTCACTCCTTCTGAAATCATCTTTTTTATTTATGCCGGAACCTTCCGGTTCAACCGCCATAACTGCGTATGGATATCTCCCCCGAAAGTATTGTATGGCGCATGCCATCCGGCGTTTCTACAAGAAGCCTGCCGTCGTCCAGAATGTCAAGCGCCTTTGCCTGCCATTTATTATCACCCTGATATATTATAATATCACGACCGATAGTTATTGAAAAGCTTCTCCAGATATCCATGAATTTTGCACCTGAGCCTTTTTCAATAAAGTTGAGATAAAGGTCCTCGAGCTCATGCAAAATCTCTGCCACAAGCAAACTCCGTGAGATTTCCCTGTCGGTATTGAGGCACAGCGATGTGGCCGTTTCTTTCAGTTCACCTGAAAAGTCATCTTCCTTTTGCAGGACATTCAGGCCAATTCCAAGGATAATTGCCTGTACCTTGTCGGGTTCAGCCGTCATTTCAGTCAGAATGCCGCAGACCTTCCTGTTGTTGATAAGGATGTCATTCGGCCATTTTATGCCCATCCTGTCCGGGACATACTTTTCAAGAGCCCTGCATACCGCACTCGAAGCCGCAAGAGTGATGGACTGCACTGCGTCCGGAGCAAGCTCGGGCCTTAAAAGAACCGACATGTATATTCCGGCATCTGCATCAGACTGCCATGTCCTTCCCCTGCGTCCCCTGCCTGCCGACTGGTACCTGGCTATAACCACTGTGCCGTCAGGGGCTCCGTCAGCAGCCATTTTCTTTAACTCGTCATTCGTTGAATCAATTTCGTCAAAGAAAAACAGGTTTCTTCCGAGAATTTTTGTGTTCAGCTTACTGAGAACCGAACTCCTGTCGTATATGTCCCCGCTGTTGACAAGCTGATATCCAAGTCTGTTAGTTGATTGAATACTGTGTCCTTCCTCTTTCAGTTTCAGAATGTGTTTCCACACGGCCGTACGGGATATCCCCAGTTCCTCACTAATCTGCTCGCCCGATACAAACCTGCCTTTCTTGTCTGTCAGCATCTTAAGAATCCTGTCCTTTGTGTTCAACCTGTATACCCTGCCTTTCAGAAATCAAAAGTTTAAATCATGCCAAGTTTGTATTTCCTGAGATCGGGCACCGGAATAGTGATATATTTCTCGGTTTCCCTGTCCAAGAAAAAAGACAGCCCCTTGCTTTCACTTAAAAAACCTTCTACCAGGCCGTTCTTGAACTGTTCCATAAGAAGGCAGTACAGTAATACCTGGTTAACCCTGTCATACCTGTCGTTGAACCTTTCAAGAATGTTGTTTACATACAGTGCTTCCGAGTTTTCGTACAGAATGGGATCATCCAGCCCTTTTCCATAAACGCTTATCTGATCTCCAAGAATGGTTGTGAAAATAAGACATTCAGGGTTTCGAAAGGATCCAAACCTGTATTTGCTGAGCGGAACCATGGTGTCTATGTATTTCTGCCTGATTTCAGGATATTCCATGCTTAGCCTGTACAGATCCCCGTCTGCTATAACACAGTCTTCGGCGGGAATGCTAATCTTTATACACCGGTAAGCCGGATCCTTGCTCCTTCTGTCATCATTAGGATGCAGCAGTGCGCAAAAACAGGGCCTCGGTCCGTAACTCCAGGGTGTTTGCTGTTCCCTGTCCTTCCATTCAGAAAGTTTCATACCGCACTCAACCACATCATCGGCTTTTTCAGCCGGAACATAAAAATATACAGCCGCCATAAGCTCCTCCTGACGGATTGACTGTTGTCAAAACAAATATTATCAGGTCTTACTGATTTACCCGGATCAAGCCTTTGCTTATTAATAAAGTAAAATTCCGGAAGATATGATTCTTGCGCAATATTTTACCATTATTATATAATACTATTATTACGTTTGCAAAATGTTTTCAAGTCGCTGTCTATTTCCTGGCAAGCACAATCACCGGCCTGAGGGATGGTTTATGTTAAGACTGTTTGATATGAACAGGGAACAGCTCAAAGCCCTGGCTGAATACAGGGATGTTCTCGATAAAGGGCAGTTTTTCAGAAGGAATTTCTGGCAGGACGAAAAAACGAAAACCGGTATTCATCCCAACTGCCAGGTAATAACAAGATATTGTTTCGAATATATTGAAGGAATAACACCTGATATGCTTCCTGGCTATAACTTAAAGCAGCTCAAGGAAATACTGGCAAAAAACAGGCTATCGGGAATGCTGCAGACCGTTTTCAATAACGACGTGGTCGAAGTCCTTAAAAACGCTTATCCTGATGAGTTCAAAAAGAGAACCCTGGCAGAATGGATGTGGAGCAGGCACGGTACCTGGAAGAATGACAAGTATGTAATAGAGGCCGTCCAGTATATGGTTTTAAGGGAGGGCATACGCAGGGTTGAGCTTATACCCGAATACGACTGGAAAAAACGTCTGCTGAAGTATGGGATATACAATATTTTATCGCGGTTTGACTGGTGCATATACAAGCTTTTTGATTTTGTTTATCCCGGACGTTTTCATCCTGCCGACTTCAAATACAAAACCAAATGGAGAACAGATTCGGTGCGGGAATCGTACGAAAACGCCTTCAGGCTTATGAGCAGGGTGTTTTCCGAAAACCGTCTTTGCGATAATGATATAATGCTTTTGAACAATGCCGGTTTCAGAAAATTAGGGCTTATAAGCATGCTTTTGACCCTTTTTGACGGCAAGCCCCTTATCGCAAAGGAGTTTTATTTCTACAGAACCATTGGAAATACTGAAAACCAGGAGAAACTCAAGGAGCAAATCAGGAAAGCCACGACGAAAAGAGAGGATGAAACTATAAAAAAGCGCCTTTCACAGGTCTCAACGGGCAGATACATATACAACCTTCATGCAAACAGCGGATTGTATTCCTACCTGAAACGTTGCGCCAGTAAACGGGGAATGAAAATAAACGAACTTGTTGCGCAGTTTGGTTTCATTTATAAAAGTTCCAGGGCCGAACAAAAACCAATTGACCCGGAAGAAATCCGGAAGCTCAGAAAAGAAGGCCTTACATATGCAGAGATTGCTGCAAGGCTTGAGAGCAATCCCACCACCATATCATCCCTGTGCAGAAAATATTTCGGCGGGGATCCTCTTATCCCAAGGCCCATCGATGATTACATCACAGTACAGGAACTGATGGACCGGCACCGTATTGATCATAAGACAATAATGAAGCTGGTTCAGCAGAATAACTTTGAAAACCATGTTACTATCAGGCACCGTTACCTGAAAAAATCCGAAATAATCCCCTCAATTCTTGAGTATAAAAAACAAAGCCTGCACCATAAGGCTTTGATAAACAGGTACGGGGGTTGAGGATATTACCAATGTTAACCATTACAATTTCTGGGTTTACTAAAAAGTGACAACAGGGTACTTCAAATTTAAACCAAATTAAGTTATTATTGTGTCTGTTCTATGTTTTATTACTTGAGCAGGTTGAACTGTAATTTCCTTTGCCCCCCTACAGTTTAACCTACTTTTTTTTAAACCTGTTAATCCACAAGATCGTTTCTGACAGCAAAAACTGCAAGTTGCGTACGATCACCGGTGTTTGTCTTTTCAAAAAGCTCGCTTATAATGTTCTTTATCCTTCCTTCACTGAGCATCAGCAGATTTCCTATCTGCTTGTTGCTTTTACCTTCCACTACAAGTTTAAGTATCTGCTTCTCCACCTGGGACAGATCCATTCTGACTTTTTCGGTCCTGTTCTCTGACAGTGACTGGATTACAGGATTAAGCACCTTCTCGTGAAAAACCGGGTAGCCCTTGTAAACGCTTTTGATTACCATTCTTATATGTTCCTGGCCCGAGTCCTTCAGCACATATCCTTCGGCCCCGTGTTTTATGGCTTCTGTAATATAGTCCTCGTCTTCAAAGGTTGTAAACATTATCACTTTTACCTCGGGCATATGGTTTTTTATAAGCCTTGTGCCCTCAATCCCGTCACAGACAGGCATCCTGACATCCATTATAACTATGTCAGGCCTGTGTTTGCAGCATAAATCAAAGGCCTCGGAACCGTTTGATGCAAGAGCCACAACTGAAATCCCGGGATCCTGCGACAAAAGCATCTTCATGGATTCCCTGAAAATAAGACTGTCATCCGCAATAATGACCCTGACTTTATCTTCAGTCGTAATGCACACCTCCCTGAGAGTTATCATACCGGCAGGTTGGCTACGATATTAAATCCCTTTTCCCCGTCGGAACCAAAGGTAATATTTCCTCCTAATTTCGCAACCCTTTCTTCCATTCCGGTTAATCCGTACCCCTTGACAAGCTCATCGCAGCCTTTGCCGTCATCAAAAATGTAAAGCCTTATTCCTTCCGGGTGACCCTTAATAATTATGTTAACCGTTTTGGCCTGCCCATGCCTTATTGCATTTGTAACCGCTTCCTGGCAAATCCGGTATACCGCCATTGCTCTAACAGCATCTATTGCGGGCAGGTTTTCTGATATTGAAACTTCTATTCTCGTGCCAGATGAAAGATGATTGTTCATCAAATCATTCAGAAGGTCAACCAGGTTCGTATTTTCAAAAGATTCTTCATGCAATCCCTTCAGATAGATCCTGATATCGTTAAGTGCCTGCCTTGAAATTTCAATACCTTTGTCAAGAATGCATTTTAAGTCTTCCTGCCTGCCCTCAAGCCTTGATTTCACATTTTCTGTAAGGGCAATCAGCAGGGTAAGGGTGTGGCCCACCGTATCGTGAACTTCACGCCCCATCCGGTTTCTCTCCCTTGTTACTGCAAGCTCTTCAGCTGTTTTTGAGTACTCCTCCAGCCTGTAGTTTGCTTCGGTCAGCATTTTGTTCGCCTCAATAAGCCGTTCGTTTATATTCGTCAGCTGTATATTCTTGTTTTTTATTTCGTTCAGCAGCTGCTGTTCCTCTCTTCGATCTTCGAATATTACCATTCTTCCGCAGCAGGACCCGTTAAAATCGGTCAGTATTCCAGTTTCCACGTAAAAATCCACGCCGTTGATTTCCAGCCTGCCCTTTACACAGCAATTCCCGCTTCCCGATTCAAGTATATCGACTATTGTGTCCCGCATGCCGCCGGTTGAATTATCCCTTATAAAATCCAACAATTTCCGAGCAGGATCGTATATGTTCAGGTTCAAACCCGGGAATGCCTCATTTATTGCATCATTAAGTCCGACCACAACATTGTCGTTGTCAATAATAACTATACCGTCCGACATGTTCTCAATAAAATGCCTTGCCGCTACGGGAATCAGGTTAAGAAACTTTTTACGGTAAACGGCTATGCCGAAAATAACAAGTGTTAACAGTATGGCCTGCGCGGTAACGTCAAATCTCCTGTAGGGTATTATGCCTGCGAGGATCAGGATGTTTGCTGCCAGTGGAAGCAGGAGCGACAGAATTAACAAGATGTAATTACTAAACTTTCTTCCGGCTTTCCTAAGATTTTTTATAATAATGACTGTTCCTGTGATGATGCAGAGATATGACTCAACGACATGTATCCAGAAAACCGGCCCCAAAACCTCGCCCTTTAACGGTCTTGTTATGAATGCGCCCTCTCTGAAAAACAGGTGATGGTGTTCATTTGTAAGCAAAAAAACATAGCAGACGGCGGGAAATAATATTATTGCAATTTTGAAAATCCTGCTGTTTAAGATTTTGCAATTGGCTATTGTAAGACAAAAATACAGCCAGCTCACACCCAGGTAAACCACCGGAAGGAATTTAACCTTAAGTGCCAGCATTTCCTGCTCGATGTTATCCGCCATCAGCAACGGGATTTCCGCAATGTTCCAGAAAAGAATCAGGGTAATACACAGCATATAACTGTCGGTTGTCCTGCACCTTCTTCCGTTTGCAAACAGATAAGTCAGAATCATTGCAGCCAGAACAGCACATATAACCGGTATCAGTATACCTGCCTGCTCCATAAAAACTGCTCCTTTTTTAAGCATTTCCATTCAGGCCGGTTAAAGTTTGACCATCTGTATTTTCCCCCAGGCCCCAATCCGGTCCTCAATGATTATTAAGGCACCGATAACCCCGCTTATATTCCGGGCTTTTTTTAGGGCTTTTTCAATATCACCGGCACTTTTAACGATGTTGCCGACCGCGGTGGCCGCGGCGTCTGCGATACAGGCATCCTTCGAAAGTATTGTAACGGCATCTGCTTTTCCGAAACTCAGCGAATGACCTACCGTTGCCGACGAAGTACAGATACTTATCGGAAGGTCTTCGGGCGGCACTTTTATGCCCAGTTTTCCTGATAAACGGGATTTACCGGCAAAAATACCCACTGTTCGTTCCTGTGTTCCGGCAATATATATATCGCCGCCGTTTTCAACAATCAGTTCCTTTGAATATTTCAGCAAATCGTTGGCGACATACAGGCTGATTGCGCCGGCAATGGCGGCCATCGGCCCAACCCCGGCAATTTCTGCCGCCCGGCACATATGTTTTACTATCAGCGGGGCATCGGGCAGAGGCTTCACAGGTGAAAGACTGCTTAAAAAAACCGGCTGCCTGCGGATATAATCCTCCACCTGCTGCCGGTACCTGACGATGCTTTTGTAAGCCTCTTCACTCAGATTACGAGTGGCTCCTATATATAAATCGGTCTGTTCGACCTTGCCTGAAAAATATACCAGGTCACTGCTGTTGAAAATTTTCCTGTAAAATCGCTGTTCACCGCTATTGTTCATATACTTTACCCTGCTCATATCCGAATTTTTTCATGCCTATGCCGTCTCATTCCCTCTATGAGCCAGATGCAGAAGCCTTAAAGGACATGCCTTGATGCATAAACCGCATACCAGGCACTCTTCCTTGTTAAACGTCAGGCGAAAATCAGGCCCGGCTATCGAAAGCGCCCTTGAAGGGCATACCGACGTACACGCCCCGCAGTGAACGCATTCTTCCTCCTGCCATGTAAGCGTACCGTTAAACAGGTGATACGTTATTCCCTGCTCGTTGATAAACTGAAGCGCCTTTTCAATACTATCCTCTTCTCCTGATACTTCCACGATCAGTTTGCCGGTTTTGTTCAAATGAATATCAGCATGAAGTATATTAACCTCAAGATCAAAATTCCGCACCAGTAAAGTCATCAGTGGGAATGTTATTTTCGAAGGCGGAAATGTCAAACTCACTTTTTCCTTTTTCATATTAGTTCCCTCTTTCCTCCAGCCTGTTAAGCGGTTCTGAGTGCTGCGGCAGTCTCTCCGCGGGCGCCGTTAACAGGAATTCTCCCTTTTGTACCTGTTCTTTCAGCAGCTGGGCTATTTCCCTCGCCTTTACCATGCTGGACAAAGGTGCTGTGGGTACCTTCCTGTTGTTGATGGTTACATAACCGCTTCTGAGTTCCTGGTAGGAAACTCTTTGCGAAAAGGAGGTTTTCCCGCTTTTATCAACTATGACGGTATAAATGTCCCTGTCAGACACTGCGGTTTTCATTGCCATATCTTCATCCAGCACAGGTATTGGTATGCCCACGCCGACAAACAGCGTCGTTCCGTACTTCTCATATATCGCAGCCCGTACAAACCTGGTGGACATTTTTTTCATGTCCCCGATTATTGCCAATGTACCGGCAGGCCCCACAGGTGTGCCGTTCGGCATCCGCTCCTGGCCGGGATAATGCTGCGTACCCTCAAAAACAACATAGCCCTGGGCTCCGCCGATAAATACACGGGTTCCTATGCCAATCGTCCGGTATTCGGGATCGTTCAGCAAAGGACTAAGCTGGCCCGAAGTACAATATGTAACATTTCCGAAATTGGGCAGCAGCGTTCCCATGTATGTATAAATGGTTTTGTCGGTTGAATTCGTGGCTGCCGCATAGTTCTGGTAACAATTCCTCGGGTTGAACATGTATGCCTGGTTCACATTGTACTTATTTATCGTAGTTGTAATGCTTTTTCTTGGATAACAGTCGGTTCCGTAGCTTTCAGCACGAAGCCGGATATCCCTGCCGCTTATGAAATCTTCAATAACATGTGCTCCCCCGTAAGCCATTCCCTGGCTCTCGGATAACTCGGTTGCGCCGATATATGCATCAACTGCCGCAATACCTGCGTATGCCATAACATCATTTAGCCATACCCTCGTCATGCGTATCGGCGGAGACGAATGCCCGAAATTTATAAAAGCACCGCTTGAACACATTGGACTGAAAGTTCCGGTTGTAACAACGTCCACCATTTGTGCCGCCTTTTTGGGCCCGTTCTCTTCCACGATGCCGATCATTTCCTCGGCGGTTACAACAACGGCTTTTCCTTCGCGTATTTTTTCGTTTATTTCATCAATTGTTTTCAAAGGCATATCCAATCGCTCCCATTTATTCAGGTTCAACGGTTTATTAAAGATAACAGCACAAATCTCAAAACTTTATTATAAAACATTATATCAGTAATTGAAGAATTTGCAATAAAACCTGTTTTTACTACAGCGGCATTTATATTGAATCTTCGTTTAATTTACGGTAACCTGAGGCTCTTGCAAATGAAGCGGCTGTTTCCGTCCATTCGCCCGATACTTTACCTTTCGGCAACTGTCAAGTGTTTGAAGATATCGTGCAATGCGAGGAAACCTTTAGCGGAGTGCAGCTTAGAGATGGGCAAAAAGAAGCGAGGACAAGCAAGCCAACTGTTTGAGCAAAAATGCTACCTGCTAAATTTTTCTAAAGCATTTTTGCGAGTTTTGGCTTGCCCGAGGTGAACTGCCCAGCTCTTGCAAACGAAGCGACTGTTTCCGTGCATTGGCACGATACTTTACCTTTCGGCAACTGTCAAGTGTTTGAAGATATCGTGCAATGCGAGGAAACCTTTAGCGGAGTGCAGCTTAGAGATGGGCAAAAAGAAGCGAGGACAAGCAAGCCAACTGTTTGAGCAAAAATGCTACCTGCTAAATTTTTCTAAAGCATTTTTGCGAGTTTTGGCTTGCCCGAGGTGAACTGCCCAGCTCTTGCAAACGAAGCGACTGTTTCCGTGCATTGGCACGATATCTTTACCTCTCAGCAGCTTCACATCATTTTTGCGAGTTTCTGCCTGCCCGAGCTGATACTTACCAGTTCCTGCAAATGCAGCTACTGTTTCCGACATTGCATGATATCTTTACCTTAAAGTGTTTGGAAATACCGTGCAATGCGAGGAAACTTTCAGCGTATTACAGGATTTCATGATTTTTCAGCTCCTGCCTCAATGATTCCGGATCCCTGAACACAATCCCCTTAATGCCGAGCTCCTCCGCAGCCGAAACATTCGCAGGAGTGTCATCTATGAAAATGCATTCATCGGGGTTTAAAGAGAACTTTTCAAGCATTTCCTGGTATATTTCCCGTTCGGGTTTCAGAAGGCGGTAGTGCGATGATATGAAAATACCGTCGAATAATTCAAAAAAGCCGTATTTTTCGAAAACCCTTCCGAACGCCTTTTCATGGAAGTTCGAAAGAAGATACAGGTTGTAACCTTTCATTTTCAGTTCTTTCAGAAGGTCTACGTTCTCTTCTATGGGCATCATTATTTCAACCCAGTTGTATAAAAGATATTCTATATCTTTCGCATAATCTTCACAGTCAGCCGACATTATGCGTACCGCTTCCCCGTAATCAACAGTCCCCCGGTCAAGGTCAAGCCAGGTTTTGCTGCCGAATACCGCCTTATACAGTATCCGTGCCTTTTCTCCCTTGCCGTAAAGCCTGTAAACATAGTCTTCGGGCTCAAATGTCAAAAGCACCCTTCCAAGATCAAAAATGATTGATTTTATCATTATATCTCCCCGCATTTCTTTTTGACATTTTAACACATTTTATTGCAATCCGCCTCGGAAATGGAACATTTTTCAGCAGAAACAAGTCTTAAATTCAAAATAAAAACAGCAGCATCTTTGGTATATTTAATGCATTTGTAACGTGATTGTATGAAAAATATGCTATACTTATTCTAATAAATGACTTATCAGCAACACTTCAGGGCATTTCATCAGGTATTTTGGTTTGAAAGGTGTGATTGGAAGTGAGTGATACTCTATTTAACATTTATCAGCAGGTCCAGGGATTCGGACTGTACATAATAATTACCACGTTTGTAATATTTATTGTGGCTTTTATTGCAAACCTCGTAATTCGCAGAAAGTATCTTGTCATTCTTGATGATTTGCTCGACTGGCACAGGAAAAAAGAAGCCACATTCCATTCCGACATACTTAACAGGATTGTTGAGGAATACAAAACCACGGCGGTTGAAAGTTACAGCGAGGTAAACACGCAGGCGATAATCGAAAAGAACTTCAACCTGCGTTTACGGGGTCTTGCCTTAGGTGAACGGTTTATTAAAAACACAAATACCCTTCTAATCACACTTGGCCTGTTTGGAACATTCGTAGGACTGACTACCGCGGTTGCAGAGCTCGCTGGAATATTCACCAATATGGATGTTTCCGAACTTATCGAAAACTCCGGCATACAACAGCTTTTAAGCCACCTCATAGGCTCTCTTGAGGGAATGTCGGTTGCATTTGTTACAAGTCTTGTGGGCGTAGGATGCTCAATCATACTGACAATTCTTCTTACTATATTCAGTGCCGCAGAGGCCCGGGAAAACCTGATGGTCCAGATCGAGGAATACCTTGATAATACGATTGCCATGGTTGTATCTCAGGATAAGGAAACCGAATACACCATGATGAACAATATCTTAAGGGAAACCTTCATGGAGTTCGGTGATAAAATCCAGGCTTCATTAAGGGAAGCGGTGGAGGATTTCGGACAGAAACTGACCACCGTTGTCATGGATGTTAATGTTTCAAGCCAGACCCTTGATGCAACCGTTGACAAGTTCGATTCCTCCCTTGCCAATTTTGCCTCGAACATGAAGGATCTGAACGAGTTCAACATAAACATGCGCAACAATATTGAGAGAATGGATGTAAACTTCATAAAAGTTGCCGAAGCTCTCACAAAGGCCTCGGATATTGTGGTGGAAAACTACAACAGCATTGAGAATTTCTCGAAGAATATCCGTGATGCTGCCGATGAAATGACGCAATACAACCGCCAGCTTGTGAGCGATATAAGCAGTCTTGTAGGCGAAGTGACATCCACCGTCCAGGTTGTGGAAAAACTTGCCGGTGCGATGGACACAAACATGCAGCAGCATACAAGGGATCTTGAGATTTACCAGGAACACTTTACAAAAGTCATGATGAAAACCAACGACGAGATAAAGGAATTTGGAAAACTTGCTGCAACCTCTTTCTCCGAGGCTCTGAACAGTGCAAGCGCCGAAATGAGCCAGAAGATGAAAATATCACTGGAAGAGAGTCTGAACGGCATACTCCAGCTTTTGGAGCAGTTCCGTGAAAACCAGGTTCATTTTGCAAAAACCATTGCGTCCCTTCCCGAGCAAGTTCTGACATATAACCAGGTTGCAGCGTCAAAGATTGATCGCCAGCTTGAAGAAATACGGGAGATGGCTGCAAAACAGCAGGATTAACCACAAGGGGTGTTGCAGATGAAGGTAAGGAACCGTAATTTCAGAAAACCTGAGGCAACAGAGCATTTCTGGCCCTCATTTACTGATGTTATGTCCACTATAGTCCTGGTACTGTTCTTTCTCATATTTTTAGCCTATTTCCAGCAGATGTTTTCGGTTTCTATCTGGAATGAGAGGCTGAGCCAGGCAAAGGCAGAACTTCTGGCCACCGAAGAGGAATTAAACCTTGCAGGGAAGGAACTGGAACTTAAAAAACTTGAAATCTCAGAAAAAGAGGACGCTCTGCGCATAATGCAGAACACGGCTGAGAAACTTAAAGCCGAAGTGGAGCAGGGTCAGCGCGAGCTCAGAGTTTCTCTTGAAAAACTGCGCGAGCAGGAAAAGATAATAGCCGACAGTAACAGGGAACTTGGAGAGCTAAGGGGCAAACTTCAGAATATATCGGTATTAAGGTTAAGCATTCTTGAAGAGGTTAAGAAATCCATAGAGGACGAAATAGGAACCTCCACCACTCCTGACGGTGAACCCCTTGTAGCCATCGACAGCAATGCAAACCTCATAATCAATAACCAGCTCCTTTTTGCAAAGAAGTCAGCAGAAATATCCACAGAAGGCCAGGCACTGCTGAGCCGTTTTGCCGTTGCATTCGAAAAAATACTTGACGACGAAAGCATACGCGATTATATTGATTCAATCAACATAGAAGGTCACGCAGATATAGACGGATCATTCCAGAGCAACTATGCCCTGTCCTGTGAGCGGGCATATGCCGTAATAAACACAATGATGGCGAAAAACCCCCGTCTTGAGCAGAAGTACGGCCAGTATTTCGCAGCGACGGGATTTTCTGAATTCCGCCCGATTGATTCAGGTCTGACCGAGGCAGCCAAGACTAAAAACCGCCGTATCCAGATTTCTATAACCATCAAGGACACCCATGTACAGAACATAATCAGGGAGTATCTTGAAGAATCGGGTTTCAGTGAATAGACAGAACTTGGAGAGGATATCGATGGATCTGAAGATGAGCTTGGACATCCGAATGCTGAAGTTCCAGGACTATATCCGCAGGAAGCCTGACAGGCCTTTTGGATATTACGGGCTTGGAATCCAGTACATGCTTGCGGGAAAACCGGGCCTTGCCGACAAAATGTTTACACAGGCCCTTAAGAAGAATCCAGGTTATGTTCCGGCAAAGTCAGGGAAACTTGAGGTACTTCTTGCAGAGGAAAGATATGTAGCCGCGGCGCGGTACTACCAGAAAAACAGGGAGAGTTTCGAGAGAAAAAGAATATACGCAAAGCGGGTACACCGTACAGTAAGCAGGATATATCTTCTGCGCAGTTTCTCGGTCCACTTGGGGAAGCTGCGTTCGATATTCGCTTTTGACGAAAAAATCGGCGCCCTTCAGAAAATGTATAATGCAAATGCAAAAAATCCCGTTGTTAATATCCTTCTGTCCATGTATTTTCTGAAAAAAGAAAAGGACGATGACAGGGCATTTGCTTTATACAACCTGTGCGTGGGCTTGGACGGCATCTGTGACAGGCTGAGATGGGATCTTGTCAATATACTTTCAAAGAAGCAGCCTGCCATTCTAAGGGACACTAAAATTGCTGATCTTTTCCAGTCAATACCTGAAAATTTATATAAGGTTGATTATGTAAACTTCCTTCTCACCTGTTTCATGGCCCAGCATGACATGGAAAAGGTAATGAACGCGTTCTCGAACGTTAATGAAAGGCAGCTCGTTCCCAGCCGGAGAACCATGTGGGAATTCCTTTACTTCTGCAGCAGCAGGGATGTGTGGAATTCCACCGCTGCATCGTACTGCCAGAAACTTATTGAAAACGGCTGGGTCAACAGTTTCCTGTCGCAGACAGCGATACGGCTGAAAAACAAAGGTTTTATCAGCTCCAATAATAAAATATTCAGTATCCTGTCACTTTACGGATATAATGAAGCGTGAGACCTGATTTCAGCCCATGCATCCCTGTTTTGGCCCAGCCTTCGTTACCTGCTTTTTTATTTTTCAGCGTTTGCTTTAATAATCTCCACGATCAGCGCAGTTGCCTTAACCATGTCCGAAATGGCAATCTGCTCATTTGTTCCGTGTACATTCGCCATTCCAACGCTTAAGTTCACGGCCGGAATCCCCTTGGTGTTCAGGACATTGGTATCACTGCCTCCGCCCGTTGACTGGGGTATCAGCGGAAGATTCAGCGCGTCGGTTGCCTTTTTCAAAAGACCCATAATCGGATGAGTGTCGGGAATGAAATAGCCTCCGTAAGCTCTTTTCACTTCGGCCTGTACCGTTGCTTTTTCCTTCTCTGCACTGTTTTTGAAAGACTCCACCCATTTACCTGTATACTCGTCAAGTTTCTGCTCGGATATGCTTCTTAACTCCCCTTCGATAATTACCTCATCGGGGACAATGTTAGTGGCTCTTCCGCCTTTTATTATGCCCAGGTTGCATGTGCTCTCCTCATCAATCCTGCCCATGAAAGGAAGATTTGATATGGCAGCTGACGCCGCACGGATGGCGTTAATCCCTTCCTCGGGACAGACCCCGGCATGGGCTGCCTTACCTTTGACAACAAACGTTATTTTGTTATGATAAGGGGCTTTTATAGCAACAGTGCCGATGGGACCTCCCTCGTCCAGCACAAAGGCATATTTTGCCGGTATCTTTGAGGTGTCAAGCGCCTTTGCGCCATACAGCCCGGTTTCTTCAGCAATGGAAAATACGGCGTATACATCACCATGCGGTATGTTTTGTTCATCAAGGACTTTAACCGCTTCCAGTATGCAAGCAACACCGGCAAGGTCATCACCGCCAAGCACGGTTGTACCGTCGCTTGTAATGATATCCCCGTTTATCACGGGTTTTTTGCCCATACCGGGCTCAACGGTATCCATATGCGCCATGAAAAGAAGCGCCGGAGCATCCGTGTTTCCTGGAATCCTTACAATAACGTTTCCCGCATTTCCCCCGATTGCTTCCCCGGCATTGTCCTCCTCCGGCACATAGCCTGACTCTTCAAGTTTTCTTTTAATCAGATCGGCCATTTGCCGTTCATTTCCCGAGGTACTGTCGGTTTCAACCAGTTCGCAAAAGGTTTTGACAAGCCTTTCGGTATTTACATTACTTGAATCCCTGCTCATTATAAATTCCCTTCCCTTTTTATAATATTTATAATCCTTAAAGCCGCTTTATTCATTTATACCGGTAGAGCCAAAACCGCCGCCGCGATTTGTCCCGATACCGCTTACCGAATCAACAACCTTTAACTTCATCCTGGGGACTTCCTGCAGAACCAGCTGTGCAATCCTGTCGCCCTTTCTAATGCAATATATACCCTGTTTGTTCCCGCTGCTGTCAACGGTATAGTACTCATCACCGCCTGCCCCGGCGGATGTATTCGTCACTATTATCCCCAACTCATCCCTGTACCCTGCATCTATTGTTCCGGGCGAGTTTGCAATCCGTAAAGGAGTTTTCAGTGAAATACCGCTCCTGGGTCGGACCTGGATCTCGTAGCCCGGAGGTATTGCAAGTTTTAACCCGGTTGGAACAATGGCTGTTTCATTCGGGTGAATTATTACATCCTCTGCGGCGCATACATCCATTCCAGCATCCCATTCATTCCTGTACCTGGGCAACGTAACGCCCTCTCTGCATATTTCCACAGCAACTTCAATTTCTTTCATAGCAACCAGCCCCCATTCCGTTATAAATTTTATATTATTCCACGCCGCGATGGTAATGACCCCGTGTCAGGTTCTTGCTCTTCAGGCTCAGAAGCAGGTTCCGGTGCTCTGCTCCGGGTTTTCTTCCATCAATCCACAGATCCCTGTAATAGGCGCATATATCCCTTATTTCCCCGGGACTTTCATCCATGATGCCGATTCTTAAAATCTTTACATCGGTTTTTTCGAAGGGGCTTACATCATCTGCCATCAGTATGCTGCTGTTATACAGCGTTGTTCTTCCATGCACGGGATCTGTAATATACAAAAAGCGTTTCCCTCGGCTGTCTGCCAGGTATCCCTGCCTGTTCATGCATGTGCCGCATTTCCGGCCGCAGCTCCCGTTATTGCTTGCAGGGCAGTATTCAAGCGTCATGACGGGTATCGCCCCGTATACACAGGCCTCAAGGAGAATACCCGGCGACCTGAGTCTTACCAGCGCTTCAAAATTAAGCTCAAGGGAAGGCATTATCCCCGACGGTTTATATTTTCCCAGGATAACCGCTGCCGGTGTATTGAAAATGTTCATTGTAAAGTCAACTGCAGCGGGTATATCGGGAAACTCTTCCCGCATACGATGAAGCGCCCCTAAATTCCCTGCAAGGATACCGTCTATTTTATCCTTCACCGATGCAATTTTCTTAACATACATATCCATCTGTTTGTCCGTAAGAACGGCAGGAACTGCCGCAAAAACCTCTGTTCCGGCATTCCTGAACTCTTCAGCGGCATCAAATGCCTCCGCCTTAAGGTATACCCTGTCGGCTGGAAGAGTACCCCGTAATTCTGCCGGCGGTGTTTTATAAAAGAATACGCTGATTTTCCTTTGTTCCGACAGAACCTGCGCATTTCCCGGGAAATATTTTTTTTCAGCCGGGAAATACCTTTCGGCTGTATCCCTGCGCTTTTCCGACAGCCTGCTTAACGCGTCCCTTCGCATTTCATTTATAAGAGATACGGGAACAAAAGAGCTGTTGTCGGTAAGAACCTTTATATTTTCAAAATAATACGGCGTATCTCCTGTTTTCTTCAGCTGTCCGGCAATACGTTCTTCGGTCAGTGGTTTATTTACCGCCTCTTCGCTGGGTTCCGCCCCTTCAACATGGACAGTATTCCCGCTTTTGTCAGCAACACTAAGCAGGGGTTTCTCTCCTGCAAACAGCCTGAACTCGCCAGTGACAGGTACTGTCGGTACATTTTTCGCCGCAAATCCGGACAGGTATTCCATTAACTCCTTGTCATAGGTTTTGTAAACAGGGCTGCCGGGCGCCGCAAAGGATTTGAAATTGCCCAGCAGTACCAGGTCACCCTGCCCGGCACTTTTTACATGCTCTCCGTCCTTAATCATGACGCTGACAATGGCGGACAGCGTTTCCCTGTCCCATATTTCAATTCCGTCCCCGATGCTGACCTGTTCATCAAGCCTGACATTAATCAGCCTGTCGTTCCTGCCTCCGAAAAACTTCCGGGGCTCCCCTTTATCCTGCTCTGCAACGGTGCCCACCCGGATCCCCCTGTGCTTCGGGTGTTCAATACTGAGAATCCTTTTATCCATCCCTTTAAGGTACCCGGCGGTGAACCCGCCCCGGTTGAAGACCTGTTCAAGTATGCGGATATCCCGGCATTCCACCCGGTATGATGATGGATCCGACATTGCAAGATCAAGATATTTCCTGTATATCATAACCGTTGCGGCCACATATTCAGGGGATTTCATGCGGCCCTCGATTTTAAGCGCCGCAACACCTGTATTAAGAATATCAGGCAAAAGCCCAAGGGTCATCAGATCTTTCGGGCTCAACAGGTAATCGCCCGAAGTACTCAGCCCGTCAATCCTATAAGGCAGTCTGCACGGCTGGGCACATCTTCCGCGGTTCCCGCTTCTCCCGCCGATAAAACTGCTCAGAAGGCACTGGCCCGACCGGCAAATGCACAATGCCCCGTGTATAAAGATTTCGACCTCGATACCAGTATTCCGTATAATGCTTTCTATCTCCGTAAGGCTTAACTCCCTCGCCAGCACAACGCGGCTGATGCCAAGAGCCTGCGCCGCTCTCACACCGTCGGTATTGTGTATTGTCATCTGTGTACTGGCATGGATAGGCAATCCGGGCGCAGTTTCCTTTAGAATCTCTATCAGGCCGATGTCCTGGACAATAATTCCGTCAATTCCCTCATTATATGCAAAAGAAGCCAACTGTCGGGCTTCTTCAAGCTCTTTGTCTGCAATTAATGTATTTAAAACAAGGTAAACCTTAACACCCCTGGTATGAGCATCCTTTATAACTTCCGAAAGAGCTTTGTTGTCAAAATTGCCGGCGTTGATTCTTGCATTAAAAGCCTTTGCACCCAGGTAAACCGCATCCGCGCCTGCTGCAACTGCCGCCCTGTACGCTTCGGGACTTCCTGCCGGAGCCAGCAGCTCTGCCCTCTTATTTTTCATACTCCTGCACCCTGCTGATTTTCATCCTGCAGATTCTTTTCTCCTTCCTTCTGCCCACTGTCGGAAACAGCGTCATCTTCGCCGCATCCCGAACCTTTCGGGTCTTCCTTTTCAGGATCACCGGGCACCTCAGCGACAACTGTTTCCTCCCCGGGTTTATACCTGTACTTATATACTATTTCCTTTTTCTTTTGATCTTTTTCAAATAATTTTTTAATCCAGTCTATAATATCCAAAATTCCCTTTGCCTTAACCAAAACATCCTTCCTTAACAATTCGGCCGCATCCTTCGCCGATTCCGATATTTTCCCGACATTATTTACAACCTTCTGTATTGACTCCATTTCATCCTTCAGAATGTCCGATACAGCTGCTACATTGTCGGTAATTTCCGGAAGTTTTTCAAGGGTATCGTCAATGTTTTTGCGGTTTTTCTCCAGTATTCTGTTCAGGTTTTTCAAAATACCGACCAGGTTGGCAGTTGCCAGCAGCAGATAAAACAACACACCCGTGGCAAGGACAAAAAGCACTACCTTGAACAGGTCACCCCAGGTAATTGTTGAATCCAGCATACAAAACTCCTCCAGTAATCACCGTTTTTTACTTGATATTATGTAACCTTGGCTTGTGGGAATTGTCTCCTGTGGCCTTTGCAAGAGCATTTCTAACCTCTGAAAGCTCAGCCTCGCGTCTTGTGAGCTCAAGGAGAAGATGCTTGTTTTCTTCGTTTGCCTTCTGTAGCTGCTGTGACAGCATATCCCTTTCCTGCTTTATTTCCTGCAGGGCTTTTTTCGCAAGCTCCAGCTCTCTCTCCAAGGTTTCTTTTTCCTCGGAGATCTTGAACATTTCATCAACTACATTAATTGCGGTTAAAACAGAAGCCATGGAAGTGCTTAAAGTATGGTTGGCACGCATGATCTCAGATGTCTTCTGGTCGACATATAATGCAACTTTTTGCATATATTCGGCAGATTCATAACCACAAACAGTATACTCGTTCCCTGCGATACGTACAATTACTTTATTCTTGCCTGCCATCTGATCAACTCCTGTTTCCTTTCGTATAATACGGTAAAAATCACAGATAAACTCAGATAATACAAGGACATATTTTTACCATCTTAGTTAACTTATCGGTTTAACACTGGTAAAACTTGAATTACTTACAACCAGTATATCACATAAAAATGTCATTCTTCAATAAAAAACGCACCGAACTGCAACCCCCGGTAAATACAGCCGTATATGGGCATTGCACAATATCTCTGCCGGTCACTGCCTGGTATCTGCATATCCCTGCCACGCAGGGAAACCTTAACCAGAATGTGGTTTCAAAATGCAGAAAGGGGGTATCAGCCGCTGCTATACCCCCCGCATTGTAAGCGATATCCTGTTTCTTTCGGTGTCCACATCCAGAACCTTCACTGTGACTATATCACCTACAGAAACCACTTCCATTGGATTTTTAACGAACCTGTCTGAAAGCTGTGATATATGGACCAGTCCGTCCTGGTGCACGCCTATGTCCACAAATGCGCCGAAATCGGCCACGTTCCGTACCGTTCCTGTAAGCACCATACCCGGCTTCAAATCAGAAATCTGCAGCACATCCAGCTTCAGCATCGGGGGCGGCAGTTCCTCCCTCGGATCCCTGCCCGGCTTTTTCAGTTCTTCAATTATGTCCCTGAGAGTCGGCTCTCCTATACCAAGCTCTTCAGCAAGGCTTTTAACGCCTGTTTTCTGAACCGCCAAATCCAGTAAATGAAGATTATTGTTCAATACATCCTCATGGGTATAGCCCAGTTTAGCCAAGAGCCGTTCACACGCTTCATAGGATTCGGGGTGGACAGCCGTATTATCCAGTACATTGTCTCCGTCGCGGATTCTCAAAAAACCGGCACACTGCTCGAAGGCCTTCGGACCGAGTTTCGGAACCTCCTTAAGCTCCTCGCGGTTTTTGAACCTGCCTGCCTTTTCCCGGTATGCAACGATATTTGCCGCAAGGCTCCTGTTAATTCCCGAAACATATGAAAGCAGCGATACAGATGCGGTATTCAAATCCACTCCGACCTTGTTTACAACATCCTCGACTACCGCACCAAGGGTTTCGCTCAGGCGCTTCTGGTTCATGTCATGCTGGTACTGGCCAACTCCTATGGCCTTCGGATCTATTTTTACCAGTTCGGCCAGCGGATCCTGCAGGCGCCTTGCTATTGAAACAGCACTTCTTAAGGATACGTCAAAGTCCGGAAACTCTTCCGCTCCGAGTTTTGATGCGGAATACACCGACGCACCCGCTTCGCTTACCACCATGTATTTAACATCCCTGTCAATCTCTTTAAGCATGTCGGCAACAAAAATCTCGGATTCCCTGCTTGCTGTGCCGTTGCCTATCGCGATTACGTCAACCTTGTGTTTTTCAATCAACCCCTTGAGCACTTTTTTGGCTTCCTCTGTTTTGTTCTGCGGCGGTGTCGGGTATACAACGCCGGTGGCAAGAACCTTTCCCGTTTCGTCAACAACACAGATCTTGCACCCCGTACGGTATGCGGGATCGAGCCCGAGAACAACACAGTTATGGACTGGCGGCTGCATCAGCAGATTTTTTAGGTTTTTCCTGAAAACAACCATGGCCTGTTCTTCAGCCCTTTCGGTCAGTTCATTCCTTATTTCCCGTTCAATGGACGGCTGGATTAACCTTTTATAGGCGTCTTCTATCGCTGCTGACATATGCTTTCTTTTTTCCCTGTTCGTTATGCCGTAAGCGCTGAACAAAAAGGACATGATTTTTTCCTCGGGTACAGATATGTCAACCTTCAGAAACTCTTCCTTTTCTCCTCTGTTAATTGCCAGTATCCTGTGGCTTACAATGGATTTTACAGGTTCCCTGAAATCATAGTACTGCCTGTAGACCGAATCCTCTTCCTTCTTAGCTTTCGATTCCACAATGCCGAAGTTGTGGAAAATGCTCCGGATCTCCTTTCTCACCGAGGCATCATCCGAGATTTCCTCGGCTATTATGTCCCGTGCTCCCTGCAGAACATCATCCACGCTGTTTAATTCCTTTTCAGGATCCACGTACTCCATGGCTTTGCTTTCTATATCATCGTCTGAGACAGTTCCGGGCAGGATTAAAGAAGCAAGAGGTTCGAGGCCCTTTTCCCGGGCAATCATCGCCCTTGTCCTGCGTTTGGGTTTGAATGGCCTGTAAATGTCTTCTATCTCCTGCAGGGTTAAGGCAGCTTCAATTGATGCTGATATTTCTTCGGTTATTTTGCCCTGCTCTTCAATCAGGCGGTACACATCCTGCTTTCGCGCTTCAAGGTTTTTCAGGTATGAATAGCGATCATTGATTTCACGCAGTACCTGGTCGTTCAGCGAGCCGGTCATTTCCTTCCTGTACCTGGCTATGAAGGGAATGGTGTTACCTGCGTCTATAAGATCGATAACGTTGTTAACCTGCGTTTTGCTCAGCTGAAATTCTTTCTGTAAAACAGCCCTGATATCCATAGGTATCCTCCTGTAAACAAAATGACCTTTACAGTATAATATAAATTATATTTCCCGGACAAGCAGAAAATAAGAATGCTGCTGTGTAGATACACAGCAGCAGTTGGATTAGGACTGTTGCAAACTGTTTTTGCTTGAGAATCTGTTGTTGTTTCAGCGGAAAGGGGCACATGAATCATTTACCTGTTTTATTCCTGAAAACATGCTTTTCAACTTTTTTCTTGACCCGCTGAAGTGCATTGTCAACAGATTTCACAGGTTTGTTCAGTTGATTGGCTATCTCGGTATAGGACTTGTCGTTCAGATAAAGGGAAAGAACCTCCCATTCAAAGGGTGAGAGTATTTCCCCCATTTTATTCTCTATCCCGCTGACCTCTTCCTTCGTTATCAATAGCTGCTCCGGGTCCAGTATAATCTTATCCGAGATCATGTCGTAATAGGTTTTTTCGGAGTCATCGTCATAAACCCTGCGATTCAGGGAAACATACGTATTCAGCGGAATATGCTTCTGCCTTGTTGCGTTTTTTACAGCAGTTATCATTTGCCTTGTAATGCACAGCTCGGCAAAGGTCTTAAACGCCATGGACTTATCGCGCTGATAATCACGGGTTGCTTTATAAAGCCCTATCATCCCTTCCTGTACCACATCCTCGCGGTCAGCGCCGATTAGGAAATAAGTCTTTGCTTTTGCCTTCACAAGGCTCTTATACTTATTAATCAGAAATTCGGTGGCGTTTTTGTCCCCGCGCCGGCCAAGCAAAACTATCTCTTCATCTTCAAGTTTTGCGTATTCTTCCGTGTTTAATCCTGTTACCACTTCTGTCTCCCAGTCCTTTTGCTTTACATTATTTTGGTTATATATAAACTTCTCCCGTTCTGTCATGGAGCACAAAAAAACCAAAAACCGAAAAATTTACTAAATTGGCAATATGTCTTACTGAAAATTATATGTTATTGCTTGTACACTGTCAAGGCTCTGACTTCTTCAAGACAAGCCCCTTTGCCGTAATATACATTGACCGGATGTTCAGGGCTGCAAAACGTTCAAGTTCAACCCGTATTTTCTGCTGCGCTTCTTTTATTGCCGCTACCAGGTCATATCCATAAACCATTATAACATCCATATCAATAATAACACCGTCATCGCCCTTGTTTATCCTGAACCGTGTAATTTTATCCATCTCATCCATTCCGGTAATAATATGGTTTATAACCTGGTAAATTGCATAATCGGATATGGTGTATTTCCCGTTATAGCTGAAAGGCGGGCGTACCACCGACTTTTCACCGATGCTCTGGAAATGTCCTTTTGCCTTACGCTTAAAAATCTGAAGAGGATCAAGGAAGTACCCTGAAAAATCCTTTTTCAGTTCAATACTCGGTACGGGTATCACATGCTTTCCCTGGCCCAGCCTTGTATTAATAGCCTGTTTTATTTCCAGGTCGCTTGCCACATCCTCTATATAGACCTTTTCATTGACCTTTCCGATGCCGAGGTTTTCGGCTATTTTTTCCACCATACCGTCAGAAGTTCCCAGGATCAGTATTGCCTCGGGATTGTTTTTTTTAATGGCTTCAGTAACCTGGCTTCTGTGTACTTGATCCAAAAACAATGCCGTTTTTATCGAACCTATTTTCGTAGGTTCCTTTTTAGCCGACTTTCCTGCAATAATACGGTTTTGATGAATAAGCAGGCCGTCATCGATTATATAGTCGATACCTCTTTCCCTGGCCACCCAAAGAGCCCTGTAGCTTTTTCCGGTACCGCTGGCTCCAATAAAACCTACCACACGCATAAGCTCACTCCAAATCATTTAGTCAGGCTTTGAGCAAAGAAACCAAAAAACCGTCCGGCGAACCGGCACAGCAGGTTTCAATATAATGCTGCCATAATGGTAACCACATTATACCATACCAACGGGATAATCTGTTTATAATTTATTATTTATCATACTTTTTCAGCGGGAAAAACGTGCGGATTCCGCCGTTCAGAATGAAAGGAAAAAGCGGAGATCTGAACATCTCCGCTTTCATATGCTGTATATGCAGAATAATATTATTATCAGTTGACAATCGTCTTTTCGGTTTCCTTGTCAAACAAGTGCATACTGTTCATATCAAAGGCAATCTTTATTGTGTCACCCGGCCTGGTTGTTGATTTCGGATGAACTCTTGCAGTAAAGTTAATGCCATTGATAACCATATACAGGTATGTTTCTGAACCAAGCATTTCTGTAACTTCAACCTTGGCAGTAACAGTTGCATTCGCCCACTTTTCAAGATTCTGAGGCTCGTCATGGGTATTTTCAGGACGAATACCGAATACAACTTCTTTTCCGATATATCCTGACTTCTCGATAACCTTTGCCTTGTCGGCAGGAACTTCGAGTTTGTCTTCTCCGAATTTCAGGTACAATTTCTCATCTTCCTTGATAACCGTTACATTTGCGAAGTTCATCTGCGGGCTTCCGATAAACCCTGCAACGAACATATTAACAGGATTGTCGTACAGCTCCTGAGGACTGTCGATCTGCTGGATAAAGCCGTCCTTCATAACAACGATTCTTGTACCCATTGTCAGAGCTTCTGTCTGGTCGTGGGTAACGTAGATGAATGTTGTCTGCAGTCTCTGATGCAGCTTGCTGAGCTCGGTTCTCATCTGCACCCTCAGTTTCGCGTCAAGGTTTGAAAGAGGCTCGTCCATAAGGAACACTTTCGGTTCACGCACAATCGCACGTCCCAGGGCAACACGCTGTCTCTGTCCACCGGACAATGCCTTCGGTTTTCTGTCCAGCAGGTGTTCAATATCAAGAATTCTTGCAGCTTCGTGAACTCTTCTCTTTATTTCATCTTTCGGAGTTTTTCTCAATTTAAGACCAAATGCCATATTATCGAATACCGTCATGTGAGGATAAAGAGCGTAGTTCTGGAAAACCATTGCTATATCTCTGTCCTTCGGGGCAACGTCATTCATCAGCTTGTCCCCTATGTACAGTTCACCTTCAGTTATTTCCTCGAGACCTGCAATCATTCTGAGAGTTGTTGTTTTTCCGCATCCGGAAGGTCCAACGAGAATTATAAACTCTTTGTCCTGAATATCAATGTTAAAATCACTGACTGCTGTAACACCGCCGGGATATGTCTTATAGACGTTTACTAATTTTACGCCAGCCATTTAATCCCCTCCTAAAATAAATACATTACAATCTTTTTGGCATAACAATACTGTAACATGAACCGGTCCCGGGTTGCCACTACTTTTTTAACCAAAAAAGATTTTTTTCTTTTAGTGACTTTGCATAATATAAATAATCATTTTTCAAAAAAAGCCATAAGAAAAAATTATTTTATACGTTATGGTTGCATTTTTATGCATACAAATATATAATTATGTATAAAAATACACTGGAGGGTTACTTGTGTTCAAGATTGGCATAATTGGTGCCACCGGTTATGTTGGTACCGAAATTATCCGTTTGCTTGTTCAGCATCCCGATATTGAAATAGGTGCTGTTGTTTCTAAGAGCTTCACAGGCCGGTCCTACCCGGAAATATACCCCAATTTCAGGAATCTGTTTGAAGAAACCCTTTTGGATATGGATCCGGATCTTCTGTGCGAGAAGGCAGACCTCTTTGTTACCGCATTACCCCACGACGCAGCAAAGGACATAATTCCCGCACTTATAAAAAGAGGCAGAAAGGTTATTGACCACAGCGCGGCGTTCCGGTTCAGGGATAAAAACGTGTATGAAACCTGGTATAAAACAACGCATGGTATGGAAGATCTTTTAAAAAAGGCTGTATATGGCATTCCCGAATTATACAGGAAAAAAATAGCCGGTTCGGACCTTGTGGGTAACCCGGGCTGTTACCCGACCTGCGCAATCCTGGGCGTTGCTCCGCTTTTAAGGAATAAACTTGTCTGCCTCGACAGTATAATTATCAATGCTGCATCGGGAATCTCCGGAGCCGGCAGGAAATCTGACCTGCCATATTCCTTCTGTGAACTGGACGAAAACTATAAGGCGTACGGTGTCGCCGGCCACAGGCATACGCCCGAGATAGAACAGGAATTGTCGGCGCTTGCCGGAGAAAATGTAGTTATATCCTTTACACCTCATTTGATCCCGATGAAGAGGGGACTTTTGTGTACCAGTTATCTGGACCTGAAAGACACTAACTGGACATCCGAAAGCCTTTACGAGGTTTACAGGGAATTCTACAGGAACGAGTTCTTTGTACGGGTTTTGGAACCCGGAACCCTTCCTGAAACCAAAAATGTTTCAGGTTCGAATTTTATTGATGTCAGTGTTAATTACGACAGCCGCACAAACAGGGCAATAGTTGTAAGTGCGCTGGATAACCTCGGGAAAGGCGCTGCCGGCCAGGCTGTCCAGTGTATGAATCTTATGCTCGGCATTGATGAAAAAACCGGGCTGACCTATCCGGCCTATTACCTGTAGGTCAACAGGATGCCTGCTGTTCGGGATGAAAAAAAGAACTGAGATACGAGGTGTGAAATGAAAGATATAATCAAAAAAGCAGAAATACTTATTGAGGCATTGCCTTATATACAGGCGCTTAACGGAAGAACCGTGGTAATCAAATACGGCGGCAATGCAATGATCAGTGATGACCTGAAACACTCCGTTATGGAAGATATTACACTGCTTAAGTACATTGGCGTAAACCCTGTGGTTGTTCACGGCGGAGGGCCGGATATAACCCGCATCCTTAAACGCCTTAACGTCGAATCCGAGTTTGTGAACGGCCTCCGAAAGACCGACAGAACCACGATGGAGATTGCGCAGATGGTGCTGGTGGGAAAGACAAACAAGGAAATAGTATCCCTGCTTAATCATATGGGCGGTAAAGCAATCGGCATCTGCGGGATCGACGATAACCTGATTGAGTGCGAGAAGCTGACAATCACGCAGGAAAACGGAGAAGAACTTGATTTGGGGTTCGTCGGGAAGATTACTAATATAAACCCCCATATCCTGAATGTCCTGTCCCAGGGCCCGTATATTCCGGTTGTTGCTCCCATAGGCGTTGACAAGAACGGGCAAAGCTATAATATCAATGCCGATACCGTAGCAGCGGAGCTGGCATGCGCATTGAAGGCGGAGAAACTGATTCTCCTTACGGATGTAGAAGGTGTAAAAACATCAAGGGAAGGTACAAAAATTATAAATGCCCTTACAATCAGTGAGGCAAAAAAACTAATAGAGGATAACGTAATAGTTGAAGGTATGATTCCAAAGGTGCTGGGGTGCATAAAGGCTCTTGATAACGGTGTAAAGCGCACCCATATAGTCGACGGCAGAATCCCGCACTGCATACTTCTTGAGATGTTTACAAACAGGGGAATAGGAACAATGATCATAAAGGAAAAGGTTCCTTACTACGACAGGGAAAAATTATAAGCATATAAAAACCTCCGGACAGGCAATCCATCCGGAGGTTTTTTGGTGGGCACAACAGGGCTCGAACCTATGACCCCCTGCTTGTAAGGCAGGTGCTCTCCCAGCTGAGCTATGCGCCCACACAAAAGATATGGTGACCCATGGGGGAATCGAACCCCCGTTACCGCCGTGAAAGGGCGGTGTCTTAACCTCTTGACCAATGGGCCATAAATGTAAGAAGTGGGGGGTGTGCCTGAGTAACCAATACACAACTCCTCACTTCCAATGGTAGCGGCGAGTGGATTTGAACCACCGACACTGCGGGTATGAACCGCATGCTCTGGCCAACTGAGCTACACCGCCATATCCTGCGTTGGGTTAAGACGCTTTTTTATTTTAGCATGCACCTTCTGTTTCGTCAAGAGTTTGGTTAAAATATTTGTCACGGGTGCATAACTTACCATGGCAGGATTATGTGTAATATCATTAGTTCCGGTCCGGGTATGAGTTCTGCCAGGCTGCCTGACTATTTGTCCTGCTTTCTCCAGTACTGCCTGCAATCCTTTGTCCCGTCCAGAAAACAATTGTCAAAAAGTTCCCGCCTCAATAAGGGAGCATCATTAAAAACATGTACACTGTTCAGAATTTCATTGACTTCTTTTTAACTGTATGTTTTATTGTTTTCAAACAGTTTTGATAAAAATTCCAGTACCAATAATTTGTCTTTCTTTTTTGAAGGCCATTGCTTCAGCTGATTGTTTTTGTTAAAGAATTTTTTTATCTCATCGGGTATTTCACCCATATCTAATTTACCTCCCGCAATTCTTCCCTTCAGTATTATTTACTAAGCGCAAGTTCTTCAGCTTTCTTTACCGCAAGATATGCATCCTTCGCATAGGACGCACCTATCTCCAGTGCATAGTTTTCATCAACGGCGGCACCGCCTATTAAAAGCCTTGCATTAATATTTCGTTCCTTTAACTTTTCGGCTACCTTCTGCATTTCCTCCATGGTTGTTGTCATCAGCGCCGAAAGGCCGATTATATCGGCATTTTCTTCAACCGCTGTTTTGATGATTACCTCCGAATCAACGTCCTTCCCCAGGTCAATAACATCAAAGCCGTAATTTCTGAGCATTAAAGCCACCATATTCTTTCCAATGTCATGAATATCACCTTTTACGGTTGCAAGAACAATTTTCCCCTTGCTTTCCCTTGTGCTTTTGCTTTCCCGGAGCAGCGGAGTTATATAATCCATAGCCGTTTCCATTGCTTCCGCACTTTGAATAAGCTGGGGAAGGAAATATACCCTTTCCTGGTACAGCTCGCCGACACGTGTTATGGCAGGTATCAAATGGTCGTCCACTATTGTTACCGGCGGTATACCCTTTTCAAGTTCAGCCTTTATTGAATCGGTAACTTCAGACTTCCGGCCTTCCAGGATGCAGTTGTATATCCTGTCTCCCTTTCTGTCCCCGTTTGCTTCATTTTGCTTTCCATAGGTTTTGATGTAGTGTATGCTGTTATGATCCTTGCCCGCTAAAGCATCTGTTGCCCTTTTTATATGCATGGTCTCCTCGGACTGCACATTCATGATAACGGCGGTAAGACCCTGGGACATTGCCATAGAAAGAAAGGCCGCGTTTATCCACTTTCTTTCCGGGAGCCCGAATGAAACATTTGAAAGGCCGATTACGGTGTTAGCGCCGAATTCGTTAGTACTCCACCTTATTACGTTAAGAGTTTCAAGGCAGGCCTGCTGATTTGCTGCAACAGTCAGAACAAGTCCGTCGACGAGGAAATCTGATTTTGTATATCCGTATTCAGCTGCTTTTTCGTATACATCCTGTATTATTCTTATCCTGTCCTCTGCCTTTTCGGGAACCCCGCTGTCATCAACGGGAAGCAGGATAAAAGCCGCACCGTATTTTGCCGCCACAGGCAGTATCTGTTCAAGTTTTTTCTTCTCTGCAGAAATCGAGTTAATCAGCGCCCTGCCGGGATATACCCTTAATGCGGATTCCAGTGCTTCAGGAGACGATGAATCAAGACAAAGCGGAGCTTTAACCATAGGGCTTAAGGTATTTACTATTTTGGTCAGGATTTCTCTTTCATCAATTTCAGGTATGCCGGCATTGACGTCCAGGACCAGTGCGCCCTGGTCAACCTGGTCCATCGCAAGTTCCATGACCAAATCCATTGAGCCTTCTCTAAGCTCCTCGGAGAGTTTTTTCTTCCCCGTCGGATTAATCCTTTCACCTATAATGCAGACCGGCAGGTTATGTCCAATTGCGACTGTCCTTCGCGTTGATGACAGAATCAAATCCCTGTTCTTCCAATCACTTTCGCGGCTCTTTCTGCCCTTTGCAATTCTGCTGAGCCCTTTAATATATTCGGGTGTTGTACCGCAGCAGCCGCCGATAAGGTTAACCCCGGCTTCTATGAACCGCTCGGTGAAACCGGCAAACTTATCGGCGCTCATGTCAAATACCGTTCTCCCGTTGACCAGTTTCGGCATTCCCGCATTTGGCTTTGCTACGAGAGGAACTCTCGCATACGGTTTCAGCTTCCTTATTATATCAATCATTTCTTCGGGTCCGGTGGAACAGTTGCATCCCACCGCATCAGCACCGAGGCTTTGCAGGGTTATAAGGGCTGTCAGCGGATCTGTTCCGTTTATGGTATGGCCTCCGCGTTCAAATGTCATTGTAACGATGACGGGCAGATCACAGGTTTCCTTTACGGCAAGCAGTGCCGCCCTTGCTTCCTGGATATCCATCATTGTTTCAATCACGAACAGGTCCACTCCGCCCTCAAGCAGGCCTATGACCTGTTTTTTATAGGCATTAACAATTTCCTCGAAGGTATAAAAACCGAAGGGTTCCATAAGCTGCCCGGTAGGTGCCATATCCCCGGCCACCAGCGCCCTGCCGCCCGAAGCCTTCCTCGATAATCGTGCAAGCTCCCTGTTTATGACTGCCGCATCGCTTAGGCCAAACTCCTTCAGCTTCAGTTCATTTGCACCGAATGTAAAGGTATAGATTATATCTGAACCGCTTTCAATGTATTGTCTCTGGATATCAACTATGGATTCAGGGTTTTCAAGAACCCATTTCTCAGGACAGACTCCTGCAGGCATTCCCCGCTGCTGAAGGAGTGTTCCCGTTGCCCCGTCAAGAATTACTATACCTTCTGATACCATTTCACCGAACTTCTGCTTTGTCAATTCAATTCCCCCAATTCAGTTATATCAGGACTCAATCCCGGCAATTGCAGTAACGGTTTTTTCCGGAATTAGCATGTACCTTGATGTAAGTTCAATTCCAAGCCCTTTCAGATTCAGCCTGCGGTAAAAAACATCCTGGTTTGATAAATCCAGGTCCCCGTACCCCGGACTGTACCGCATACGGGTTAATGTCTTTCCCTCGCGTATGTATTGCTGTTTTAAAAAACCCATAAGCCAGTCAAGGCCGGCATCGGTTATTTCAGATGCAGCAGCATCATACACCAGCGCTTTTGCCATTTCCCCGATCTGCTGAAGCTGCTCTATCCGTTCGGTTATAAATGAGCCTGACGTAGCTGCCATTAAAACCGCTTCGCCGGAATTCCTGAGAAGGGCTGCCAGGGACGAACTGGTTATCCTTTCATTGTTGTCAAGAATGACCGTGTTTTCTTCAATACCTGTTATTTCAGCCACCTGGTACACTATGTCAACTTTGCATAAAGCCTCAGCCTCGGATATCCATTTGTCAAGCTCGCGTTTTCTGCCGGGTTCTATGACGGTATTCGTCTTTTCGTATCCAAGTCTTGTGTATATAAGGCTCTTTTTATACTGAGTCTTTACATTCCTGTAGAATTTAATCCGGTTCACTTCAGCCCCCGAAAAATAAAAATTTTATTTATTTTACCATAATATATTATATCCAATCAAGTACAATTATTTCACTATTATATTCAGTTAAAGTTAAAGAATAACCATATTAATGGCAACTCAGCACAGTACCCGGGTTTAACCTGAGATATTCAGCATGAGGAAAAGGCAAATAAAAAAGCACGGAATGCAAATGCAATCCATGCTCTTTCTGTTTTTATCGTAATTATTCATTCAGTTTAACTGTTCGGGTTCGTCCTTTGGTTCTTCTGTCCTGTTCTCAGGCTTATACCCTTCATTGAATATCTGGTCGAACTCATACCCCTCAAGTCTTTCCTTATCCAGCAGAGCCTGGGCCACATCATGCAGGCGCTGCATATTCTCGGTCAGGATGGTCTTAATCTTGCTGTAGGCCTCATCAATGATTTTCTTGACCTCCTGGTCAATCTTTGCCGACATCTGCTCGCTGAAATACTGGGAATGGCCGTAACTCTTGCCGAGGAAGACTTCATCGTTTTCATCGCCGAAATACATATTCTGAAGATCTTCGCTCATGCCGTACTTGGTAATCATGTTGCGTGCAATGGTATTGGCATGTTTCAGGTCGCTGTAGGCACCTGTGCTTACTTCGCCCAGTACCAGTTCTTCTGCAGCGCGCCCGCCAAGGGAAATGATTATTTCCTCCATCAGCTGGGACTTGGTCTTGTAGGATATATCCTCCTCGGGTTTATGAGCGGTATATCCTCCCGCCATTCCTGAGGGTATGATTGAAACACGATCCACCTTGTTTGTCGTGGACGCAACTTTAACACCGATGGCATGGCCGGCTTCATGATATGCGGTAAGCCTCTTCTCCTTGTCGCTCATTACCCTGCTCTTCTTTTCAGGTCCGACTACCACTTTAAACGTAGCTTCCTTTATTTCTTCCATGGTTATTTGCTTCTTACCCTTGCGTGCAGCCAAAAGTGCAGACTCGTTCAGAAGGTTTTCGAGGTCGGCTCCGGTAAAACCGGGTGTACTTCTTGCAAGGTCCTTAAGATCCACATCGGGCCCCAGCGGTTTTCCCCTCGAATGCACTTTCAGAATCTCTTCCCGGCCCTTTATATCGGGAAGACCTACAACAACCCTTCTGTCGAAGCGCCCGGGTCTCAGCAGTGCAGGGTCGAGTATATCAGGACGGTTCGTAGCCGCAAGAATTATAACCCCTTCATTTACACCAAAACCATCCATTTCAACAAGCAGCTGGTTCAGTGTCTGTTCCCGTTCATCATGGCCGCCGCCCAGGCCGGCACCACGATGGCGGCCCACAGCGTCTATCTCATCTATAAAAACGATACATGGCGCATTCTTTTTCGCCTGCTCAAACAGGTCACGTACTCTTGATGCACCAACACCAACGAACATCTCAACAAAATCCGAACCGCTTATTGAGAAAAAGGGAACTCCTGCCTCACCCGAAACAGCCTTGGCCAGCAGGGTTTTTCCTGTTCCCGGAGGTCCAACAAGAAGAACTCCTTTCGGAATCCGGGCACCCAGCTCTACAAATTTCCTGGGTTCTTTCAGGAACTCGACTATCTCCATCAGGTCTTCCTTTTCCTCGTCAGCTCCTGCGACGTCATCAAACTTAACCTTGATTTTATCATCGGAAACCATTCTTGCACGGCTTTTTCCGAAGGACATAACACGGCTTCCGCCCCCGCCCTGGGATTGCTGAATAAAGAATACCCAGATCAGCACAACGAGAATTGCAAGAACAATCGGAGGCAATATTGAAAGCCACCAGGGAACCTTTGCCTCAGGAGGATAATAAACATCATCCAAAAGCCCTTTTTCTATTGCATCATCAATAACTTCCGCTATATGCTTATCAGACAGAAAACTTGTGCTGTAGGTAACATTCTCCTTGTAAACACCCGAAACGGAAGATTCCTTCAATATAACCTGGGCATCCAGCCCCTGTATCCTAAGACTCTTTATATTGCCCCTGTCCAGTTCCGCTTTAAACTCACTGTACTTCATAACCATGGGATTATTGAAATCACTCCACATGGCTATGATCAAAAGAACAATAATAAACAAGATTATATAAAAACTTATTCCTCGCAAATTTTTCAATGGGTCAAACCTCCCGTCAGAGAAATACCATCACCGGTTTCTGTTACTATTCTTCTCAATAAACACGAATTAAATAATTCCGGAATTATATTTTCCGAAGAATCCTGCCGTATCCTGGAACATGGGCGTATTCACCGAAAAGAAGTACCTGCTTTCTGTTATATTAGCATAATTAACCAGAAAACTCAATCTCAAGTTTCCCGTATTACATAAACTTCGGGCAGGTTCCTGTACTTTCCGGCATAGTCGAGTCCATACCCTACTACAAATTCATCAGGAATTTCAATGCCTACGTAATCCACCTTCAGGTCAACTTTTCTTCGATCGGGTTTATCCATAATTGCCGCAAGTTTAACACTGGCGCAGCCTTTCGTGTTGAACAGTTCCTTGAGGTATTGCAGCGTTAAACCCGTATCTATCAAATCCTCAACTATCAGGACATGCTTTCCTGTAATATCCATGTCTATATCCTTAAGTATCTTGACAACACCCGATGACTGGGTGGAGTTTCCATAGCTGGACACCGAGATAAAATCAATCATTACCTCCATGTCTATCTTTCGTGCAAGGTCTGCCAGGAATATGAATCCGCCTTTCAATACTCCCACAAGTACCAGTTCCTTGCCTTTATAGTCTTCCGTAATTCTTTTTCCCAGCTCTGCAGTTTTTGCCTCAAGCTGTTCTTTTGTAACCAAAACCTCAAATTTCATAATGTACTCCTCCATGGTGCTTTTATCATATCCCTGATAACTCTATAAAAATAAAAAAGCATCAGTATAGTCCTTTAATCATTCAGTTTCATAACATTAACGTACAGTATTGTATTGGTTGAGCCGGTTACTTTATAATTATCCGCCGTCCTTACCCCTATAACCCAGACTATGTTTTTTCCGTCTGCCAGCAGGGGTATGCTGTCCCGCATACTTACGGGTATTTTCTGATCAATAAGGAAATCCTTCAGCTTTTTCCTTCCGCTGCTGTTGTACGGAAAGAAAATATCCCCGGGTTTCCTGTTTCTTATATATATTCCCTCTTTTATTTTACTATAATCAAACAATTGAGTCAGGCTGTTTTCCCGTGGTTTTTCGATTCTTCCGAACTTTTCTGAAAACTCTTCTGCTGAAAAAATCCCGGATTCCATTCTTATTTTAAAAACAGGCAAATCAACCGTTGACGGCACTTCCAATCTCACTGAAAAAGGTCCTGGCTTTTCACGGGAAGCCCTGGCTGAGATTTCAACCCTGTTGTACTCCGCCGCAGCCGTTACACCCTTCGGCAATTCCGCAGTCCTGTTTCCTTCCTTTGAAACAATGTCCAGGACCATATCCACATGCACCGATTCAAGTCCTTTTAAACTTCCTGAAACCCTTTCCCATGCAATCCGGATAATCCTGCCTGCAATGGCAGGGTGAAGGCCTTTCAGCTCATTCCTTTCCAGCACCACCCTATTATTTTCTTCCAGTATCAATATATCATTAAACTTTTTCCCTGCATACCCGTTCAGGAAATCCCTGTCGGTTCTCAACAGTTTCTGCATCCTTATTAATGACGCTGAAATATCAGTTCCTGTCTGAAGTTTTATCCCGGGAAATATTATATTTCTTATTGTATTGCGCAAATAAGCGTTCTCGTAATTGCTGCTGTCGGTTCTGTATGTAAGCCCGTTCCTCCTGATATATGCTTCTATATCCTGTTTGCCGAACCTCAAAAGGGGACGGATTATTTTCCCACTGATTTCAGGCATTCCGCACAATCCGTCTATCCCCGTTCCACGCAGCAGGTTCAGAAAAACCGTTTCAGCCTGGTCATCCCTGTGATGTGCAACGGCAATATAGGAAGCGCACACTTTATCTGCAACTTCTCTCAGGCACCTGTACCTGATCAGTCTTCCGGCTTCCTCGGTTGAGTAATGATTTTCATTTGCAAACGCAGCAACATCTTCCCTGAATACGTGGAGGGGTATCCCGTATTTGCCGCATAGTTCCCTTACAAAATCCTCGTCACCGTCGGATTCCTCACCCCTGAGCATATGGTTCACATGAACCGCAACAATGGAAAAAGCTCTTGCAGAAGATAACTTATATAGAACATGAAAAAGGCATACCGAATCAGCACCTCCTGAAACACCTGCAACAACAAGGGTTTCAGGCTTCAATACACCATTTTCGTCCGCCCATGAGTAAACTTTTTCTAATAATTCATCCTTCATCTGACAATCAAATTCCTTTTTCAAGGTTGCCGAATTTAGTGAATTGGGGAATCCAGGCCAGGTCAACGGTGCCTATCGAGCCGTTCCTGTGTTTTGCAATAATTACCTCGGTGATGTTCTTTTTCTCACTGTCTTCATTATAGTAATCATCCCGGTATAAAAACATAACCAGGTCGGCATCCTGCTCAATTGCACCCGACTCACGCAGGTCCGACAGAATGGGCCTGTGATTCTGCCTTGCATCAGGGGCACGGCTTAGCTGTGAAAGCGCTATTACAGGAATCTCAAGTTCTTTAGCCATTATTTTCAGTGACCTGGAAATCTCTGAGATTTCCTGCTGCCGGTTCTCGGTACGTCTGCTTCCCTGCATCAGCTGCAGGTAGTCGATCATTACAAGGCCGAGCCCGCGTTTCATTTTAAGCCTGCGGCACTTGGACATCATTTCCATTATACTTATACCCGCGTTGTCATCTATGTAAATCGGAGCCTTTGATAACGGGCCCATTGTCTGGGCCATTTTAACCCAGTCTTCGTCCTCAAACCTGCCGCTTCGCATTTTCTCCATGTCGACAAGGGCTTCAGAGGCAATAATACGGCTTACAAGCTGCTCCTTGCTCATTTCAAGGCTGAAAATGGCGACCGGTATATGGTGATGGATCGCCGCATAAGAAGCAATGTTCAACGCAAAGGATGTTTTACCCATCGACGGCCTTGCTGCAATCAGTATCAAATCCGATCTCTGAAAACCCGAGGTCTTCCTGTCCAAATCTGTAAAGCCGCTGGGCACGCCGGTAAGTGAACCTGCGTTGTTGTATAATTCCTCAAGCCGCGAAAAGGTGGTGTCGAGCACGTCGTTTATCGGAACAAGCCCGGTATTGTTGCGGTTCTGAACTATGTCATATATACATTTCTCGGCATAGCTAAGAACATCGAGGGCGCTTTCGCCCGATTCATAGCTTTTCCTTGAAATCTCGCCCGATGCCTGGATTAGTTTCCGCAGCAGGGATTTCTCCTCAACAATCGAGGCATAATAATTGGCGTTTGCAGTGGTAGGTACCGATGTAGCCAAGTTTGAAAGATACTCATAATCTCCTACCTTTTGCAGGGTACCTCTTTTTACCAGCTGTTCCGAAACAGTAATCAAATCAACGGGCTGATTTTGCTCGTACAGGTCAAGAACAGCCTCGTATATCTCCCGGTGCTGTTCCATGTAGAAATCTTCACTTTTCAGTTTCCCTGCAATATCGGGCAATACTTCCTTGTCCAACAGGATTGAGCCAAGCACCGACTGTTCTGCTTCGGTACTATGCGGCGGCACTCTTCCCACAAAACCAATATCCATTTCGGCACCCCTGAATGTTAACTAAAATCAAACCAATAAAAGCTGCTCTATTCCTGGTTTACAACCTGTACCTTAATGGTTGCTGAAACCCCTGTGTACAATTTCAGTTCTATATCATAATCGCCAATGGATTTTATTGCATCCGGAAGTACAATTTTCTTCCTGTCAACCTGTACTTTATGTTCCTGTTCAATCTTGTCCGCAATATCCTTCGTGGTAATGGAACCAAACAGTTTTCCGTTTTCTCCTGCTTTTGTGGCAATGGTTATTCTGGCACCATTCAACTTGTCGGCTAATTTGCGTGCACTGGACAATTCGTTTTCTTTTCGTGTTTTTTCAGCGTTTTCACGCATTTTCATCTCGTTAAGAGCCGACGGTGTAGCTTCCACAGCCAGGCCTCTCGGAATCAGATAATTTCTGGCATATCCGTCACTGACATTGACAAGGGTATTCTTCTTGCCAAGGTTTTTTACATCCTGTAACAGAATTACTTTCATTTTCATACCTCCGGTCTGTTTTAAAAAAGGCAACTATGCCTGATTAACAGGGTTATCGTTTCTGCATCTCGCCTGAACGCACGCGCGCCAGTTCCGACAAATCACCGAAATATTTCTCTATTTCATTCTCGTTAATAAGCCCCAGCCGTATCTTTTTCGATATATGCCTGTCCATTGTGGAAAAATCAACCCCTAAGCGCTTTCCCAGCAGGTAACTGATAACTATCATCTCTGAAAGGGTGTCTGCTGCAATATCCCGGGTGTCTTCAAGAACAGGATCGGCAAGGTGCCTGTATAATGCCGCAATACCTTCCAAAAGCTCACTCTTCAGATTCTCGATAACCCTCAAATTCCTTGTGACATCAAGTCCGCCACTCATATAATACCACCACTTTCATGTAAATTATTAAAACGGAAGAAACTGCCCTGTAATATCCAAAACCGGATTGAAGCATACCCGTCAGATGCGTTCCGGTTCTGTTAAACCTTATCCGTAACCAGATATCCGCGCCGAATTTCAGTGCAGCTGATTCAAGCGACGGGGTAAAGGCGGGGATATCTTTACCGGTGTCAATAAAAATTATAGCACCGGCTGACTATTTACTTAAAATTTCCCGTGCCGTTTTTTAATTTCAGAAATGGTGGTATTTACATACAGCCTATAGAATTCTCTATAGGCTGTAATTTTTTAATCGGTCGTGTATGGCAGAAGTGCAATATGTCTTGCCCGTTTTATAGCGGTTGTCATTTGACGCTGATGCTTTGCGCAGTTTCCGCTGATTCTTCTGGGAAGGATCTTACCCTTTTCAGAAAGAAACTTTTTAAGTCTTGCTACGTCTTTATAATCTATATGTTCAACCTTATCCACACAAAACTGACAAACTTTCCTTCTGGACTTTCTTTTAAAAGGCTTTACAATCTTCTTGTCGTTTGCCTCTTTGTTTTCTCTTTTTTTCGCATCTGACATCGCTCTATGCCTCCTTCCGCTAACAACCATTCACACACGATTCAAAAAAAAACACATTACAACTAAATTAATATAACATATTAGCATTTGGCTGTCAAACAGATTTAGAAGCGCAAGGCAGCGTTGTCTTTCTAAATACATTTCCTGGAGACAGTTTTCCTGGCTGCCAAAGATGCGGCGGTTGTTTCCCCTGCACTGCACAATATCTGAAACGCTTAAGTTGCAAGAAGGTAAAG
>Ga0209537_1000120_pt1 | contig 88111 bp, 66 predicted proteins | sample BioPla4DNA1_FD_187698 | JGI IMG/M metagenome (GOLD analysis project Ga0209537, IMG submission 187698) | Biogas fermentation microbial communities from Germany - Plant 4 DNA1 (SPAdes) (version 2) | ecosystem: Engineered > Bioreactor > Anaerobic > Digestate | place: Bielefeld, North... | reverse complement strand
CCTTGCTGCCTTCGCATTATTATCATATTTTATTGCATACTCAACTACTCTTTGACGAAATCTCATTTCTTCTGTTATAATTGTTTTCAAAGGAAAGATACCTCCAATTCTTGTTTTTTTGTGGTAATAAACATTATATCAGAGGTCTTTCCTTTTTTCTTATCTTTTTGTCACATATGTATTATCTTATATCAGTGAAAATCCGCACATATGGCAGCAGAAGCCGACAAACATGCACAAATTTATTGATTTAAACCTTAAGCTGTGTAATAATAATTAAATAAAGCCGGGCAATTTTTACAATATGCCGTGCCTGTTTCAGGCTTTCATATACATATTAAAAATCTGTCTTTGGTGTGAGATAAACAAATGAGCAAAAGAGGGGATGATTTGCTTGGGGCAGAAATGAAGAACACGAATTTGAATAATACCACAGAAAATAAAAAGGATTGCAGGGATATGAACAGTAAGGCTTTTGAAAGACCTAAGTTTCCAAAAAGGGCTGTAATAACAGCAGGAATGCCTTATGGAAACAAGGAACTGCATCTTGGGCATATCGGTGGTGTTTTTATTCATGCCGATATGTTCGCACGGTTTATGCGGGATCGTATTGGAAAAGAGAATGTTATTTTTGTTTCGGGTACCGACTGTTATGGTTCCCCGATAGTGGAGGATTACCGCCAGAAGGTTGAGAACGGCCTGTTTAAAGGTACCATTGACGAATTCGTTCAGCATAACCACGAGCTTCAGAAAGAGGTTCTGGACAATTATTACATTAATATAAATCTTTATGCGGCATCAAGTTTTGGTCCTGCCGCAGAGATCCACCGTGAGTTTTCCGCAGAATTCATAAACAGGTTATATTCCAACGGTCACTTGATAAAACTGACCACATCCCAGTTCTATGACCCTGAGGTTGGTGCTTTTCTGAACGGCAGGCAGGTAGTGGGCAAATGTCCCATTGAAGGCTGCCAGTCCGAAAAAGCCTACGCTGATGAGTGCGCGCTGGGGCATCAGTATATGCCCGCTGACCTGATTGATCCGAAGAGTACTCTTACGGGCAAAAGACCCGAGATGAGGGATGTTACGAACTGGTATTTCAGGCTGGATGATTTCCGTGACCTTTTAATCCAGTGGGTAGAGAAACTTGAAAATGATGAAGGCACAAGAAAATTTGTTATTAAGAGCATAAAGGAATTCCTTGAGCCGCCGGTTATTTATGTAAAGAGAGAATTCCTCGATACAGTGGAATCAATTAAGGGCAGCCTGCCCGACTACACCTTGATCGATGAGGGAAAATCCTCGGTTGTAATGTCTTTTGACTGCCTTGCGAAAAGGGAAAAAGCCTCATTGATACTCGCCGAAAACGGTGTGCGCTTCCGTACAGGTAAAACCCTTGTACCTTTCAGGCTTACCGGTAATGTGGAATGGGGGGTGCCTGCGCCCTGCATAGAAGGCCTTGACGGCCTGACACTGTGGGTTTGGCCTGAATCCCTTTGGGCACCGATATCCTTTACTATGACATATCTTTCGCTGAATAACGAAGACAGGAACAAGTGGAAGGAATGGTGGTGCTCGAAGGATGCACAGGTGTACCAGTTCCTTGGCGAGGACAACGTATACTTTTACGGTCCTGCTGAAATGGCAATGTTTATGGCACAGCAGGGCAGGGAACCTTCTCTTGAAGCGGCTGAGGGTGAACTACAGCTGCCGAAGCTGATTGTCAATAATCATATTCTGTTCCTTAACAAGAAAGCAAGCAGCAGCGGAGCGATAAAACCACCTTCAGCAAAGGATTTGCTTGATTATTACACTCCTGAACAGCTAAGGGCGCATTTCCTTGGTTTAGGTCTTGGAATCAGGAGCGTGGGGTTCCAGCCGAAACCGTTTAATCCTGCTGCCCAGGAGAAGGACAGCGATCCTGTTCTGAAAGAAGGAAACCTGCTTACCAACGTATTCAACCGGGCAGTAAGGTCCTGTTTCTATACAGCCCAGAAATACAGCGACGGGAAAGTACCAGTAAGGGAAATCAGTGAAGATGTTGTGAAAGAGACTAATGAGACTATCCTCGAATATGAAAGGCTGATGTCCAGGTTCGAATTCCACCAGGTTATGAACCTTATGGATACCTATATCCGGAATATGAACAAGTACTGGTCAAAAATGATCCGGGAAGCAGAAACTGAAAATAATGATGACTTAAGGCTGCAGGTACTGGCGGATACTTTCCATATGGTCCGTACGGCGGCTGTTCTTGTGCATCCTATTGCTCCGATCGGAACCGAAATGATAAGGGAATACCTTAATGTTGGCGAAGAGCTCTGGAGCTGGGACAGGATATTCGACCCGATATATTCCTTCATGGACAACCCCGAAGAACACAAACTGAAATTCCTTGAACCAAGGGTTGACTTCTTTAAAAAGCATCCAAGCCAGATCAGCCAGTACGAGTAATGTAAATACCAGTAAGGGTGGAGGGAGACTCCACCCTTTTTTTATAGAAAAAAATGGAATTGGTTGTCCAAATACCTTAACACTTACATTATTTTTAATTTTATGATAAAATAGAAATATAGTTCAGACACTGTTTTTGTGTTAAGTAGTCTTTTTGGCTGTTCATATACAGGTTAAGGAGGAAATTATGTTCAAGGTTAACGACTATGTGATTTATAATTCAATGGGGGTTTATCAGATTATAGACATTAGGGAAGAGAAGGATATTAATGACAACAATACGGAGTACTATGTTCTGAAACCGGTCTATGGCAATAATCTCACGATTAAAACTCCTGTAAACAATACAAAGGTCTTTATGAGAGAAATCCTGAAAAAAGAGGAAGTGCTGTCATTGATAGAATCATTGCCGGAACAGGAAACTGTATGGATCGAAGACGACAGGAAGAGGAACGAGACATTCAGGGCTTCCCTCAAAACAGGCGACAGCGGGGAATGGGTAAAACTTATCAAGACCATATATCTTGAAAAACAGAAGAAATCTGCAGATGGAAAGAAATTAATGAAGGCCGATGAGGATATCATGAGAATTGCCGAAAAGAATCTTTGTGAAGAGTTCGCGGTGGCATTAAACATTGAACCCGAAGAAGTTGTTTCGTATATACTGGAACATGTGTCGTGAGCGGTGCAGGATGTTTATCTTATATACAGGAACAATAAAAGGCCGGGAGACAATACAGTCTTCCGGCCTTTTTACTGTTTGAATCAGGTCTTGAAAATACTGATGGCTTCTTTCATCCTGTTGGCAGCTTCTCCAAGTTCCTTTGCCAATGTGTTCAGGTGCTCAATACTTGCCAGCTGCTCTTCGGTAGAGGCGTTGGCTTCCTCGGATGATGCGGCAGTCTCCTGCGATATTGCAGAAATATTATGAATGGATGACAGGGATTCTACTTTGCAGTTGTTCATTTCTTCAGTATCTTTTCTTATTTCTTCTATCTTTTCAGCAAGCGCCTGCATCGACAAAGTGATTTTCTTGAAAATCTCGATGGTGTTATTGACTTCTTCGTTCTGTAACTTCAATGCGCTTTCCATATCAACAGAGCGCTGCACGGTTATTTCGGTCTGTTTCTGCGTATTCTTGATTATTGACGAGATTTCCTTTGTGGCTGTCATTGACTGCTCTGCAAGTTTTCTGACCTCGTCGGCAACAACAGCGAAACCGCGGCCTGATTCACCGGCCCTGGCAGCCTCTATTGTGGCATTCAATGCGAGCAGATTGGTTTGATCGGCAATTGAGCGGATTACATTAACAATCTTACCGATTGATTTTGAATGCTCTTCGAGGGTATGTATGTCACTTGTTATCGCATTGGTATTCTCTGTTGTTTCAATCGTTCTCTTTTCAAGGTTTTCCACCGTGGACAGGCCCTGGCTTGTAATATCCATGGCTTCTTTCGACAATAGGTCGATCCTGTCTGCAGCGTCCGATACCTTGTTTATTATTGTTGCAAGCCTGTCCATCAGGCCGACGCTTTCTTCAACATTGCTGGCCTGCTCTGATGCACCTGTTGCAATTTCCTGTATTGCAATGGTTATATCTTTTGAAACCTCAGACACATACTCTGTTGTTGATGTTACTACTGAGGCGGATTCAGCCACCTTGCCCGAGATTTCCATCGTATTTGCAATCAGGTTCCGTGTATTGGAGACCATTGTGTTAATTGCTCTTGCCAGAAGGCCAAGTTCATCCTTCCTCCTTGACGTGAACTGAACGGTCAAATCACCGGAGGCTGCCTGCCTGGCATTGTTTATAATCCTGTTTATTGTTCTGCCCATACCAATTGATATATACAGCCCTACGCAGATGGCAAACACCGATCCTGCAGCTACCAGGATCACCGTCCACATAAGGATGTTGTTTGTTGCCTCCATAAGGACGCTCATTGGAATAAGGGATATCAGCAGGTATCCTGAATTGCCGATATAAGTGTATGTTAACAGGTGTTCATGGCCGTTATAGTCTACATATCTTGATCCTTCTTCAACATCATCTGCTGCCAGGATTTCTTTTATAAAGTCCAGCTCATAAAGCCAGTCCATTTGCTGCTCATCATCCCCTGCATATGAGTTCGAAGACGAAATAACCCTTCTATCGGGGCTTAGAAGATGATATTCACCCTGGCTGCCTTCAGCAAGCTGGTTCAGCAGATCCTCAATGCTCTTCAGCCTGATATCTATGAAAAGATAGCCCACTGTTTTGGCAGTGTAGACGTTTCTGATACTACGGGCTACAGAAATTGCATAACTAACATTGTCCAGGCGGTTTGACATGTTCTCGTCAAGGTAATCATGCCGGCCGACGTATACTAACTGACCTGCCTTTTCGGTAATCCTTTTGGTCAGCTCGTCCTCAAGAAAGGCCTGGTAATCGAGATCACCCAAGTAATAGGTGGATGTATAAATTGACTTTTTATTATCGGTTACAATGCAGATGTCGGAAATAAAATCATATGTAAAAACTATGTTTGATATGGTACTGGACAAATTATTTTTAGTTTCAATTGATTCCAGAATATCCATTGTATCAGTGGACAAATAATCCTGCAGATCCTTGTTGGCAAAAAGTTGTGTTGAAGTGGCCTCTATATTCGAAAACATCAGTTCAAGATAGTTCTGTGTCTGCCTGAAGGTATCCATCGTGGAAGATTCTGCCTTTTCCCTCAGGGCTTCTTTTGAAATATTATAGGAAGCATATCCTAACAGGATAACCGGAATAACTGTCAGGATGAATGCAGTCAGAAGTTTAGTACGGATGGTTTTGATGCCTAATGATTTAAATCTGGATGTTAGTTTTTGCAAGACCTTCATGGTTCCCCTACCCCTATCCTTCAACTTAACATTATATACTTTTATTATATCGACAATCCAGTACACGGATTTTAAGGTGTGGGAAATGCTTAAATATCTTTGTATCCTGAAAATATCAGCATCCTTTACCTTAACTTCATATCGATACGTCAACAATATTATAACATAAAAATGCGAACTGGAATACTTTACTTAAAAATGCATGGTAATCGTTTTAAGTTAATAGCTAAAAAATTGCTGAAAGCCGTGAACACACGCGGCAAAAAAATATAACACCGATATACCGTTATACGGGTTTGACAGAGGCTTTTTATTCTGTATAATAAAATAACCGGAGCAATTACCAGAAAAAGATTATTCGGAAAGGTGGCACTCGGCATGAATATCTGGCATGATATTGATCCCAAGGAAGTAAAAGCTGATGAGTTTATGGTTGTAATAGAAATTCCTGCGGGAAGCAAGAAAAAGTATGAGATGGACAAACGAACCGGCCTTCTTGTGCTGGACAGGATTCTTCATACGTCTACCCATTACCCTGCAAACTACGGTTTTATCCCCAGGACCTATGCCGAAGACAAGGATCCCCTTGATGTGCTGGTTTTGTCAAGTGAATCGCTGGATCCGATGATTATGGTGAAATGCTATCCGATTGGCGTGGTGAGGATGGTGGACGGGGAGGATCATGATGATAAGATAATCGCCATACCGCTGAAAGATCCGACATGGAATTTTTACAGGGACATCGAAAGTCTCCCGCCGCATATATCCAACGAGATATCCCATTTTTTCGAAGTGTATAAAAGTCTTGAAAATAAAGTATCTGCAGCAATTGAAGTGCTTGGTCCCGAACATGCAAAGGCTGTGATAGGCGAGGCCATAAACTTGTATGAAAAGCATTTTTGCGGCAAACTGTTTTAGGATGTCTTCAGGCGCACCTTTCTTAACACCCCGAACCGAACCGTCGAAAGTTTCCTCGCATTGTACGATAGCTACAAACACGTGATCAGTAAATAAAAGATATCGTGAGAATGCTCGGAAACAGCCGCTGCGTTTGCAAGAGCTGGGCAGTTCAGCTTAGGTAAGCCGAAACTCGCAGAAATGCTAAAAATAAATAAAGTATGAAGCATTTTTGCTCAAACAGTCGGCTTGCTTGTCCTCGCTCTGACTGCGCATTTCTATGCTGCACTCCGCTGAAAGTTTCCTTGCATTGCACGGTATCTTCAAACAGTTGACCTGTATAGAAAAGCTATCGTGCGAATGAACGGAAACAGCCGCTTTATTTGCAGGAGCCGGCGGGTGGCAGCCGGTACAGGATGAAACCTGGATAAAATGATTATAAAAGAACAGTATCCGGTGAAAAGTCTTAAAGCGTTGACAACGAAGACAAATTCGTGCAATAATTAAACAGATCATTTATGAAATGAGGCGTGACAATGTGTTCAAAGTAATCTCAAATTAACTGATAAACTTAAAATAGTCTGTTCAGGGACTATTCTGTTGTCGGAATTTGGATTACTTTACCGGTAATGCCGGTTGTAAATTGTTGCGCTTATTTTTATATATGTGACATATGCATATCTTTTGTCATACAGCCCAACTGTCAATCCATTTCCGACGGCTATTCATCACGGGAGAATGGATTTTTTTATTTTCAGGAGGGTGTTATGTCATTAATAAGTGTTTCGAATCTCACATTCTGCTATGAAGGCAGTTATGACAATATATTTGAAAATGTTTCATTTCAGATTGATACGGACTGGAAACTGGGATTTATAGGCAGGAACGGCCGTGGAAAAACCACTTTTCTTAACCTTCTGCTTGGCAGGTATGAATATCGGGGGAGTATCAGTGCAGGCGTTAACTTTGAATACTTTCCCTATGCCGTTGATGACAAGTCCCAGCTGACAATTGACGTTGTTGATTCCGTCGGAGGCAATTTTCAGCTTTGGGAAGTACAGCGCGAGCTGTCGAAACTGGATGTATCGGAAGATGTTTTATACCGTCCCTTTGAGACGCTCAGCAACGGGGAACAGACAAAAGTCCTCCTTGCTGCGCTGTTTTTGAAGGAAAACAGTTTTCTGCTGATTGATGAGCCTACCAACCATCTTGACGTTGAGGCAAGGGAACTTGTGGCGGAATACCTGAACTCGAAAAAAGGTTTCATCCTGGTATCACACGACAGGGCTTTTCTTGATTCATGCGTTGATCATATCCTGTCGATCAACAGGGCGAATATAGAAGTTCAGAGCGGTAACTTCTCAACCTGGTATTATAATAAGCAGCTTAAAGATAGTTTCGAACTGAAAACGAACCAGAAGCTGAAGAAGGAAATCAAAAGGCTTGAAGGGGCCGCAAGACAAAGGGCAGACTGGTCGTATAAAGTTGAAGCGACGAAAATAGGAAACCATGTATATGACAGGGGATATGTCGGGCATCTTGCCGCAAAGATGATGAAGCGGTCAAAGGCTATTGAGCGAAGACAGAAGAATATGATAGAGGAAAAGTCGAAGCTCCTGAAAAACATTGAAAAGGCCGAGCCTCTTAAGATTGCAACCGCCGCACACCATGCCGGAAGGCTTGTTGAACTTAAGGATGTTTCACTGTTTTATGGAACCAGGAAAGTCTGTGAAAATGTTTCGTTCACGATTGAACAGGGAGACAGGATTGCATTATGGGGCAGGAACGGGTCGGGCAAGAGCAGCATAATTAAACTGATTTGCGGTGAGAAAATAGACTACACCGGAGATTTTTACAAGGCGGCAAATCTTAAAATATCTTATGTACCGCAGGATACTTCATTCCTGAAGGGCAGCCTGAACGATTATGCCGAACGGAACAATATCGACATAAGCCTTTTCCTGGCAATACTTCGTAAACTTGATTTTGAACGGGTACAGTTCGAAAAGGACATGTCGGATTTCAGTGCTGGGCAGAAGAAGAAGGTATTAATCGCACGCAGCCTGTGCGAGAATGCCAACCTGTTCGTATGGGATGAACCTTTGAACTACATTGACATCCTGTCAAGAATGCAGATTGAAGAGCTGCTCACCAAGTACCGGCCGACAATCCTTTTTGTGGAGCATGATATATCCTTCTGTGAGAATATAGCAACAAAGATTGTGAGGCTGCAGGCATAATATCCTGCCTCTGTACATTTATTGAAATTTACGGCATTTGATTCTATAATCAGAGTATAAAGTTTAAATCCGGAGGTTTGAAACAGATGGCTTGCGATTCAAAAGCTGTATGTACCTGTACATATCCCTGTTCGCGCCGCGGGAAATGCTGTGAGTGCGTGGCATATCACAGGAGAAGCGGTGAAGTGCCGGGATGCTTTTTCTCGAAAGACGGGGAAAGATCCTATGACCGTTCAATAGAAAACCTTTATAAAGATTACATGAAACGGGGTTATTAAGGATTAAGGCGGAGCTGAAGCTCCGCCTTAATTTTTAATATGCTTATATCCTTTTAACAGCTTAATTTACGAGATAAGCTGCTTTGCAATTTCAAGGTAAGGCTCGTAATCTTCACCGCGGGGGACATACAGGTAAAGCTGGTAGGCCTTTGTACTGTCTTTTACCGGAATCCATGCATAAACCAGTTCAAAGGCAACACTTTCGTTATTCAATGTTTCATACCGTTCAAGCAGATAGATTTCCGCACTGCCGATGCCTGTCCGGGCTGAATACAGCAGTTCCTTTACGGCGGCGTCCCTTGGGAACTTGTCATCCTTCAGCGATATCAGTGAATAATCCACTATGGTGAAACTGCCTGCCGAGCCGGGCAGCAGACCGGCCTTTTCGGGCTGGTAAAAGGTGAAGTAGAAATTATCGTAATAGGAATTATAGTAGCAATCGGCTTTATATGAAGCAGGCAGCAGTTTAAGAACTACCTCGTTATTGCCGTTTCTGTTCAGAAAGCGTATATCGGTAAGCCCTTCAATAATACCGTCGGCATAGGCGGGCAAATACAGGGTGCGCTCCATACTGAGTGTCCTGTCTGCAGAAATCCCGCCTGTTTTAAGGTCAACCCGGAACTTGTCATTATCGGTTGTTTCAATTGTTACAATGCTGTTTTCAACATCTACGACATAACTGCTTATTTCTCCTATCATGGCCAGCAAGTTGACTTTTCCGTCCCTGGCCGTATACAGGTATTCATAATACGGTCCTGCAGGTATCCTGCGTTTTTGGCTGAAACTGAAACAGTCATCGGTCAAAACCAGGTAACCAACCGAGTATGTCTCGTTATAGGTTTCAACCGAAAAATCCCTTAAATCCACAATGAGTATGAATTTTCCTTCAATACCTGCAAAAATTCTGTTCTCACTGTGAATAACAGGATTTATATGCACTCCTTCGCCGATATCTCCGCTTAATTCTGCAATAACCTTTTCCTGTGTACCGTCGGAAATCACGACCTGGTTGTTTGACATGAACACAAAGTAATTGCTTTTGTAGCCTAAAATGGGTCCGGAGAAATCAGAGGGCTGCTGTGCATACCTGGGACTAAACGGATACCCGGTCTCTCTTATTGAATTGTCCTGTTTATTCAGAACAATAAAGGTTAGTGTATCGGCGTCTGCAATTAATGAGTAACTGTTTCCGTCCTGCCTGTATATCGCGTTATAGGTTACTTCACCTGTTTCACCGCTGTTTTCAGACGTTTCTTCAGATTCCTGCCCCGGTTCTGGTGTTGGTGTTAAAGCCGGAGTGGGTTCAGGCGTTGGAGAAGGCGTGGGTGAGGGTGACGGTGTTGGTGTTGCCGAAACTGTTGGGCTTGGGGTTGGTTCATCGGTTGGAGATACTTCGGGTTCAGGTTCCGGTGAAGTTTGCGGTGCTTGGGTCGGCTGGGCATCAGGAGTTGGTGAAACCGATACTACGGTTTTGTCCGAACCCTTTCCCTTTGCCGGAGCCATCGACGAATTCCTCTTATCCAGAACTATTAGTACTGCAAGTATTACAGCCAAAATACAAGGGATAAGAACCACGATTCCAAGATTTCTTCTCATTGCCTCAACCACCCTTTATTAAATTCTTAAATGCGCTTTTTTCAATATAAATAAAAGCTGAAATCTGTGAAAATAACGTGGGGTTCCGGTAATTTCCCCATATATCTAAATTATATAACATGATTCGACCGTAAACAATAAGGAAAACACTCGTCAAGCCTTACTGCCGCATCGTAAATATACGCTTGTAATTGTCTTCCCTGTAACCTGTTATTTCCATCAGGACAGATTTCAAATCCCTGTCGGACATCCTGATTTCGTCCATCTGCAAATCGGCTCTGATTCTTCCGTGCCTGAGTATTATTACCCTGTCAATGAAGTTTTCAATTTCATCTGCCAGGTGGGTGGCAATCAGGATTGTTTCATTTCCTTTCAGGCTGGAGATCATGAGCTTTAAAAAATCCCGGCGTGTAAACATGTCCTTGCCTGTGAACGGCTCATCCATCAGGATATATTCGGCTCCCCTGCAAAGGCCTGCCGCGATTTCAAGCTTGGTTTTCTGGCCATGGGAAAAGTTTTTTATTTTCTGTTTCATATCCAGCTCAAAATATTTTAAAAACCTGGTATATTTATCCATGTCAAACCCGGGTACGGTGTTTGAGAGAAACTCTCCGTACTCAAGAGGTTTCATCCACGGAAAAAAGCTTCCCTCGCAGGTTATGAATGCCATTTTGCCATACATTTTTTTAACCGGTTTTCCTTCAATCAACACTTTGCCTTCATTCAGTTCGCAAAGTCCCATGATCGCCTTTAGCAATGTGGTTTTTCCCGAACCGTTTTCCCCCAGTATTCCTACAATCTCTCCCTTGCTGATTGCAACAGACTCATTTTCAAGACCTGTCGCCGTGGTACCGTAATACTTCTTTACACCGATAACTTCAATCATAGTTTCACCTCTGTTCTATTCTGACCGATTCAAAAACCCTGTAGTAAGAGAGGTTTCCGGGCGATGTATCCGATGTATACAAATGCCTGTTATAATCATCCGCAGCATCTGTTACAAGCTCTCCGGCATATACAGGAAGGGTAATGCCGTTTTTCGTCTCATAGGCATGTATCATGAAATGCCCCGGTGTAAGCCACGATGCGGAATATTTCATTATTTCCTCCATGTTCCTGGTGAATGCCGCAATATAAAGCCTGTCGCCCCTTGATTCAATATCAAAGGGATATATTTCGCCGGTACTGTTTTTTTCTGTTCTATGCTTCAGGATCAGCCTGTTATCTTCATCAGCCATGATGCTTAATACAATGTACTTACTGAAGCCTTCTTCATTTGCGTATTTCAGGAAAATATTAAGACAGTTGTCATTTATAAAACCCTGGTATTCCGGCAGGCCTTCCGTTGATGTAATTCCCGGAACCGCCAGTTCATCCATAAGATCTCCGCGCGTATTGTAAAGCCGGGCTTTAAATACACTGTTTTCGAACAGCAGCAATACCAAATTATCATTGACTGCTTCAAGCCCCGCTGCTTCGATGACCGGATCATCAAGGCTGAATTCGGTGATTGTGTCCACAATACCCGGATATTCCGTTTCATCCCACCACCTGTAAAACTTAACTGCCTTATAAATGCCGTTGTGTCCCGAATACTCCTCCGGGCAGACAACTGAAAAATACAGTTCGTCATTCAGCACGGTCATTGCCAGTTTTGGAAGGGGTGCGGGGAAGGAGCCCGGGTTCAGGGAATAATCGGTATATACACTCTGATATTCGACGTCGGATAAATACCTGTAGAACTCTATATCCATGCTGCTGTTTTCGTACCTCAATCCGGGGTCAAGGTAAAGGGAGGCCAGGTCAAAATCCGGGGCGGTGAAATCAGCAGGCCTTTTTGTTATTTTTACATGAATGTCTATACTGTCGGTAAAAACGGTACTTCTCCGGAGCGACGGGTTGTTTGCGGCAGGCATGTTTTTTTCCGGCTGTTCTTCTGTTTTTGCCCCCGGGGATATTTTATACTCAAACTGGTAATAGTAAACAAAATCATTGTGTATAACAGCGTTTACCAGGTTCTGAGGCTTTTTCAATCCTGCAATATCGTCCTGGTGCTGGTAATAAAGGAAACTGCTCTCCAGCGTACCGTTTTTCAGCTCAAAGTACCTGCCGTGATACCTGTCCTCAAGATATCCCGAAATCACTATATCATTTAATACCGACCTGTCACCTTCCAAATCCCTGAGGAAAAATGTTGAGCTGTCTTTCCGGGCAGCCATAAAGCCGTATGTGAACACTGTTATCAAAACAGCGGGTATTGAAAAGACAAGGATTATATTTTTCACCAATCTGCCCATAAATACCATCCTTTCAGGCTTAAACAACGGCACTTTTCCTTATAAGTCTCAGGCTGTCGTACACAATGAATGCCGTTGCGAGAAACAATGCCGCTTTTAAAACATGTATATGGCCGCTTTCATTCAGAACAGAAACGGTCATGGACCCTGTTCTGTGAACAAGCGAGAGTATTATTAAAGCAAGGTTCAGGATCACGGCCGCAAAACTCAAATACCTTTTGCTCCGCTCACAGATAACTGCATAGTATATAGTGCAAATCAGGCATATAAAAATTGCCAGTGAATTCAAAAAACTCTCAACCCCGAAGGGAAGTATCAGCCTGAAAAAATCCAGGCGGATAAAGGTAAGAAACAGGCCGTTGCTGGCAGGGCGCACGGCTGTTGATGCAAACCGCTGTGATAAAATACGTCGGCAAAAAATGCCGTACCCCATCCAGGCACTTATTATTTGCGATGCCAGGAGGGTGAGAAAGCATACCGCGTAGGTTATAATCTTCGAAAAATATATGTATTCCCTTGGCGACGGCAGCGTAAGCAGCGTGTATATGCTTTTGCTTTCCGTGTAATTGGAATATGCATTGAAAACACAAAGCCCGCACACCGAAAAAAGGCATACAAGGAAAACTATAATGCAGCCCGAGTCTGAAAACAGGAATTCAAATCTTTCAAACCGGTTTGGATTGTAATTCATGCTTTTTACCAGGAGAACCTGCTGCAATGCAATCATAACAATGCAAATAACCAGGATGATCCTGTACAGGCTTCTGAACTCATGATTCACCAGGTAGTACAATTTCCTCAAGTCAACCACTCCTTAATGTATTACTCCAATAATACACCGATGCAAAAAATTAAATTTCGTCCCATACCTCGCTGATTAAATCAATGGTCTGCTTAAATGTCATATTGATATCCTTTGCGGCTTTAACAAAATGCGCAACAAGTTCTTTTGTAAACTCATTTCCAACGGCGGACAGGATTTTTTCATCCGTATATATTATGCTCCCTGAATTGCTGAGCGTTCTTACATAGCCTTCTTCTTCCATGAGCCTGTACGCTTTCTGAACAGTATTAGGATTGATTCCAAGCAATGCGGCAAGCTCTCTCCTGGACGGAAGCTCTTCGCCTGATTTCGCGGAGCCCGCCAGTATCTGCTTCTTCACGAATGAGGCTATCTGCACATATACAGGTTCCTTATTGTTCAGGTTAAGCCTGGTAAAATCAATCAAACGCTGTTCACCACCTTTAAAAGTATATTATATATATAATACACTTTGAGATCAAGTGTTTTGCCAAATTGAAATTATTCCTGGAATGCCTAACTTCTTCAGGCGAAGAGAGTTTTCAGTATTTCATACCGGTTTTCAGGCATTTTTTGTAGCCGGGGATACTGTCCGACAGCTTTTTCTGTAGTATAATTTAATTGAAAATTCAAACTTCACCGGATGAACGGGAGGAGGTATGTTCATGAGAGCTTTTGTTGACAAGGACACATGTATTGGCTGCGGCCTTTGCGCTGATTTATGCCCGGAAGTTTTTAGCATGGACGATGACGGAACAGCATCTGCAATAGATACCGAAATACCCGAGGATGCAGAGGATGCTGCAAAAGAAGCGGCAGATCAGTGCCCTGTACAGGCTATAACCATTGAAGAAGACTGATACGTAAAAAAGAACCCTTTCAGATTACCCTGAAACGGGTTCTTTTTTTATGCCCGTTTATACTGTACCTTGAGAACGCAGGCAGTATCATACACCGGTATTTCTCCGGGAAGGTGCGGCCATGTTTGGCATAAACCCGGTACCATTAATCATAACTATTTTAAGAAACATGATTTAAGGACAGGGAATGTGAAGAAAAAAGGGGTTTCGGCTTCAAAAGTGGCCGCAGCATACATAGGCACCGTTGTTGGTGCCGGATTTGCCACGGGACAGGAAGTGCTGCAGTTTTTCGCAAGGTTCGGTATTTCCGGGCTATGCGGTTTATTAATTGCCGCTGCACTTTTTATTGTATTCGGCTGGATAATAATGAAATCAGGCAGAATGCTGCATGCCAGGTCCCACCTCGAAATTATCCGCCATTCCGGCGGAAGGTTTCTCGGAACGGTGATTGACGCAGTCATTACAGTATTTCTGTTTGGTACGTTTGCAGTTATGATTGCTGGAAACGGTGCATTATTTGAACAGCAGTTAAAACTTCCGGCAATGGCCGGTAACGCGATAATGGCCGTACTAACCGCGTTAACGGTATTGACAGGCATTAACGGCGTTATTAATTCAATAAGCTTTGTCGTGCCTTTTTTGCTTTCAACCGTAATGTTAACCAGTATTCTTTCAGCAGCCCGTTACCCGGTAAATCTTTGTTCGGTACCGTTGGCCGGCAGCCCGGACGGCTTGTTCAGCAACTGGTTTCTTGCTGCAATATTGTATGTGTCGTATAATACCGTTGTTTCAATTGCAATACTTGCGCCTTTGGGGAATGAGGCTGAAGATGAAAAAGCTGTAAGGAACGGTGCACTGCTGGGCGGAGCAGGTCTTGGATTTGGAGCCGCGATGATTTTCCTGGCACTGTCAGGACAGATAACAAGTATTGAAAAACTTGAAGTTCCGATGATTTATATTGCGGGTGAAATATCACCGGTGCTTCAGGTTATATATTCCATTGTGCTGATTGCGGAGATATATACAACGGCCGTCAGTTCTCTGTACGGTTTTACGTCAAGAATTATTGACATGCAGAAAAAGCCTGTCAAGGGCAGATACATTGTGGCGGGTTCAACTGCTTTAGCCTTAATGTCAAGCCGCCTGGGGTTTTCCAACCTGGTCAGGTACCTGTACCCCTTTATAGGTTACTGCGGTTTGGTTGTTCTTACCGCCCTTGCCGGCAGGACTGTCAAAAACAGGATTAACAGCAGCAGGAGCGGTTTATAGAAGCGAATTCTGTCTTGTATTTTGATTCAATTCATTTATAATGATATTAGTGTAGGTGTTTGATTATTCAGACGGGAATCCTGTTATTCCATAACCGGTAATAAAATCATGACAAAAAGGTAGATGGCTGATGAAAAAAATCAAGAGATTCATATCTTATTACGGCCCTTATAAGGGCATGTTTTTTATGGACATGTTCTGCGCACTGGTTCTTTCGGCAATTGATCTTTTCTTTCCGAAGCTCGTGCAGTACCTGTTGGAGGAAGTATACGGCAAGAGGCCGCCCGACATGGTAAAAATCATACTCCTTTCGGGACTGGGTCTCCTGGTGCTGTATATCGTCAGGTATTTCTGCCAGCGCTATATCACATCGCAGGGGCATATAATGGGAGCGCGCATGGAGGCAGACATGCGCAGGGATCTTTTCACCCACCTGCAGAAACTGTCCTTTTCGTTCTATGACGATGCCAATACCGGAACGCTTATGTCGCGCATGACAAACGACCTTTTTGATATTTCGGAACTGGCCCATCACGGCCCTGAAGACCTGTTCATCTCGACGATAAAGATTGTCGGCGCGGTCGCAATAATGCTGACAATGAATGTTAAGCTGACGGTAATACTGCTGCTGCTGATTTCCTTTATAATAGTATTTACTGCTTATTACAACCTGAAAATGCGTGCGATATTTTCAGACAACCGCAGAAAAATCGCACTGGTTAACGCGCAGACCCAGGATACCCTCGCGGGAATAAGGGTTGTGAAGTCGTTTTCAAACGAAGCAATCGAGCAGGGCAAATTTGATGAGGGCAACAGAAAGTTCCTGGAATCCAAGGAATCAAGCTATACCATCATGGGGAAGTTTTTCTCAGGAAACCAGTTCCTCCAGGGAATCCTGTACCTGACCGTACTTGTTCTGGGCGGTGTTTTCTTAAGTCACGGCAGTATATCATCAACCGATCTCGTGGCGTACATCCTGTTTATAAATGTATTTTTAAGCCCGATAGACAAGCTGGTTAACTTCACCGAGTCTTTTCAGCGCGGAATGTCCGGTTTTGAACGGTTCATCGAAATTCTTGATACGAAACCCGAAATAGAGGACAGCGAAGATGCCGTGGAATTAACCGATGTTCAGGGGGAAATAAGGTTCAACAACGTATCCTTCAGCTACAACGACAAGACCGAAGTATTAAGAAACATCAACCTTACCATACCGAAGGGAAAGACCGTTGCGCTGGTTGGCCCGTCGGGCGGCGGCAAGACCACTTTCTGCAACCTGATACCGAGGTTTTATGAAGTGGATGAGGGCTCAATTACCATTGACGGAAAGGATATCAGGGACGTAACTCTCGAATCGCTGCGCAGAAATATAGGCATGGTTCAGCAGGATGTGTACCTGTTCACCGGAACGGTTGCCGAAAACATACTATACGGAAAACCCGACGCAACCCGTGAAGAAATAATTAATGCCGCGAAACTTGCCAATGCTCATGATTTTATAATGCAGCTGGAGAACGGTTATGACACCTTTGTAGGCGAAAGAGGTGTAAAACTGTCAGGTGGACAGAAACAAAGAATATCAATAGCAAGGGCCTTTCTGAAAAACCCGCCGATACTTATACTGGATGAAGCAACCTCGGCACTTGACAACGAAAGTGAAAGGCTTGTGCAGGAATCCCTTGACGCCCTTGCAAAGGGAAGAACCACGTTAGTCATTGCTCACAGACTTTCAACCATAAGGAATGCCGATAATATTGTCGTGCTCACCGCGAATGGCATCGAGGAGCAGGGAACCCACGACGAACTGATGAAAAAAGGCGGGGTGTATGCATCGCTCCATAGCGATGTAAAGTTTTAAAAGGAGCATTAATGTTTTAATGCTCCGAAAGTTCACCCTTTTATTGCCCCGATTGTCATGCTTTCGATTATCCTGTCGCTTAGAAACAGGTAGGCAGTGATACTGGGTATCACCATGATTACTATTGCGGCCAGCTGCACGGTCCAGTTGGTTGAGTATTGGCCCTTGAACCGCGTCAAACTTACCGGCAGCGTCAGTTTATTCGGGTCGGACATGAAAATCAGTGCGAACATAAGCTCATTCCACATAGAAACAAAATTGAAAATTGATATCGTTGCAATAGCCGACTTTGACAGGGGAAATATTATTTTCCAGAATATCTTTGACATGTTTCCTCCGTCTATAATGACGGCTTCTTCAATTTCATTTGGTATTGTGCGCATGAACCCTGATAATATGAAAATGGAGGTTGGCAGGGCAAAAGCCACATATGGAAGAATTAAGGCCAGGTAACTGTTCGTAAGATTGATCCTGGTGAACAGTGAAAAAAGAGGTATCAGGGTGGAATGAATGGGTATCATGACACCTAAAAGGAATAAGCCCAGGACCGTTCCCGACAGTTTCCATTTCAGCCGGGTTATTGCAAAGGCGGCCATGCTTGCGACAATTATTGTAATGAACAGTGACGTAACGGCAACAAAAGCCGAGTTAAAAAAACTTATACCGATCTTGCCTGCAACCCATGCTGTTTTGTAATTCTCAAACACTGGGTTAAGCGTAATTCCCCACGGGTCATTGAAAAGCTCCGAATTGGTTTTAAAGGAGTTTAAAATAAGCCATACTAAAGGGTACAGGCATGTTATAGAGGAAGCAATCATTATTATGTAAAAAATAACAGAACCTATACGGGGTTTCTTTCCTTCTTCTTTCCTTGAAACGTCCTTCATTGAGCTTGCACTCCCTGTGTTAACTTAGTATTGTATTTCCTCGGATTTGAAAACCCTGTTCAGAATAAAGGTTACCAAAAGACACAGTACCAGCAAAACGACGGATACTGCACTGCCGTAACCGTATTGATAATCCCGGAAGGACTTGTAATACATGAATGACGCCATAACTTCACTGGCGTGGTTTGGTCCTCCGTTCGTCATAACGTAAATCAGGTCGAAAAAGCGCAGGGAACCGGTAGCCATTAAAACAGTATCAATTCCTATTATGGGCTTTATTAACGGCAGTATGATATAGCGGATCATTTTTCCCTGGGTTACACCGTCGATAAGAGCCGCTTCTTTCAGTTCGGCAGGGATATTCTCTATCGCTGCAAGATATATAATCATATGGTAGCCGACAAACTGCCAGCAAATTACCGCAATAACCGAACCCATTACCGTGCTTTCGCTGGCAAGCCATAAACGGGTCAAACTGTTCAGGCCGACAGCGGAAAGAAGGCGGTTGATGATTCCAAACTCGGGATTATATATAAATGACCACAAAAGTCCGATTGCAACGCTTGACAAAATATTCGGAAGGAAAAAAACAGTCTTGAAATACCTTTTTCCTTTTATTTTACCGCTGATGGCAATGGCAAGCAAAATAGCTAAGGGAGTTTCAATAACCAGTGACCAGAACATCAGCAGGAAAGTATTCTTCATACTTTTGATGAAAATGGTGTCTTTTGCAAATAAATTGATATAATTGTTAAGGCCCGTGAACTTCTGAGTATCAAGGATATTCCATCTGAAAAAGCTGTAATAAACAGTGTTGAAAATGGGTATTATTACAATTCCGATGTATATGACCAGTGCCGGTAATATAAAGGAAAGGATTGTTTTTTTGTTTCGCTGCATTGTTTCCATTATACTGCCACCTTATAAAGTTACTGATTTTTTTCTAAACCCTCATGGTATTAATTCCATAAAATAAATTAAAACACTCATAAAGATTAATATATATCTGCCTTTCCTGACTTTTATAATTACTGTCAAACACCCTAATGCTATTTATATAGCCTGTCAGGTGGATGGGGGGGAGAGGGAGGTATCCACCTGACACGCTGATTAATAATCAATTATTCCCTGTTTTGATCAGTGAACTCCTGCAGCTTGCTGAATGCCTCTTCCGGATCCGTTCCTGCAGTAATTGCCTGTATTGCATTGTTGAATTCATTTCCGATGGTGCTTCCAAGGGCAACGTCATAGAACAGGAAGAGTTCAGTCATATCCTTCTGAAGCTCTGCAACCTTGATTGCAACAGGATTTGATTTTGCAGGATCAATGGTGGTCTTGGTTGCAAGAAGGTTTCCTGCTTCAGCAAATTTTGTCTGTATTTCTTCTGATGCTATTGTCTTCAGGAATTCAACCGCAGCTTCCTTGTTCTTGCAGTTCATACTGATTGCAAAACTCTGGTCTGGCTGGCCAAGCCAGTTGTTGATATCGCCTTTTCCGCCTTCTATTGCCGGGAATCTTGCAACATCCACCTTGCCTTTCAACGGTGATTCATCGTTGGTCAACTGTTGGATGGCCCAGCTTCCCATAACCAGCATGGCTGCCTTTCCTTCCTTGAACAGTTCCTGGGCAGGGTCATTGTCCAGTGCGTTGAACCCTTCGGGGAAAGCATTCATTTGAACGAGCTCGTACATGATCCTGCCTGCTTCAATGAAAGAAGGATCAAGCCATGTACCGGTTCCTTCGTATACCTTGTTGAAGGGTTCGCTTCCGCCAATGCGGTTTGCAACCAGTTCGCTGTACATTGCGCCAACCCACGGAGCCTTGTTTCCAAGTGCGAAAGGAGTGATACCGTTTTCATTAAGCGTGTTTATAACATCCTTGAGTTCAGAGTATGTTTCAGGAGCTTTCAGGTTGTATTTGTCGAAAATCTCCTTGTTGTAGAACAGGCATACAACCGTCTGGGTTGTTGGAGCTGCGTAGACTTTTCCGTCCATTGTGAATGGAGTTAAAATACCGTTTATGTAGCTGTTTTTCCAGTTGGGGTCCTTATCAAGATCTTCACTGATACTGTATACTTTTCCTGAAGTGACAAAGGGCTTTAAGAATCCTGCCGCCCATGTGTTGAATAAGTCGGGAGCTTCGTTTGTTGCCATGAGTGTTGCAATTTTTGTCTTGTACTGTTCCTGTTCCGTGAATTCAATTTCGATTACTGCACTGCTGCTTTTTTCGTTGAACAGGTTTACTGCTTCCTTAATGATTTTTGAGTTCGGGTCGGTTTCTATTCCCCAGGCTTCAATCTTCAGCTTTGTCTTCTCAGTTCCTCCGCCTGTACCGACCTTCGCAGTGTCACACCCCGATAACAGTGCAACAATAATCAAAATGGAACACACTAATACCAAAGACCGTCTTCTCATTTACTTTTCCTCCTGTTATTATTTTTTGCGGCTGAAATATGCCACATTTCTATTATAAAGTTTTCCATTTGCCGTAGATTTGGAGTAATTAACTAAATATTTGAAAAAATAAACTTCCGGTGAAAATCTCAGGTTTCAATCCGGGGACTTGGTTCGTTGTCGGGCAGATATATGCTTACACAGGTTCCGCAGTCTTTCCGGCTTTGGATGCGTAGCCCGAAATTCTCCCCATAGTACATTTTTATTCTTTTGTCCACGTTTTTTAACCCTATATGGGTATGCCTTTCGGAAAAACTGCTTTTAAAACCGTCGGAAAGGATCCTGGCGCATGTTTCTTCATCCATTCCTACGCCGTCATCCTTCACCTGCAAAACCATCATATGATTCTCAATGAAACCTTCGATACTTATTTTCCCGTTGCCGATTTTGTTCTCAATTCCGTGCACAATTGCGTTTTCCACTATCGGCTGTAGAATCAGCTTCGGTATTTTCACGTTGATTATCTCAGGGCTTATATTCATTTCGGCTTCTATTTTGTCGCCATACCTGAACTTCTGTATTGTAAGATAGTTTTCTACGTTCTTCATTTCATCCCTGACTGTAATAAAATCCTCGCCGCTTATGCTGGCACGCATCAGGTCGCCGAGGGCCTTTACCATTTTCCCGATTTCGGGGACACCTCGCATTCTTGCCAGCCAGTTTATCGATTCCAGCGAGTTGTAAAGAAAATGCGGATTAATCTGCATTCTTAACGACTTCAGTTCTGCTTTCTGCTTAAGCAGTTCCTCCTGGTAGACCTTCTTGATCAGCTGCCTGACCTGGCTGACCATTCCGTTGAAATGCCTGCTCAATATTCCTATTTCATCTTTTGATTCGTAGTCTATATATACGTCGAAGTTTCCTTTTCCCACTTCATCCATTTTCTTTGAAAGATCCCGGACGGGTCTGGATATTCCCTTGGAAATAATTATCGAAAGAACAACCGACAAGAGGCAGCAGCACAGAATAATCAAAAATATCCAGTTCCCGAGCCATATGATTTCCTTCTCGTATTCCAGCGAAGGAATGAAACTGATCATTCTCCACGGTGTACCCTGGATGTTCCTGTATGTTACATAATAGTTTTTTCCGGCTATATTCGCGGTTGTGAAGTTTTCACTCAGAATGCCGTCTATCGCCCCGGAGGTTGAAAACTCATTCTGCTTGCCAAGAAGATTCTTGTCCTTTGCCGAAACGATATATCCCTGCTGATCCACAACTAACAGTTCGCCGGCATTGAACAGTTCTGTTTCCTTAAAAGTGTTTATAATGCTGCTTTCACGCAGGTATACAAATACGTAGCCGATTTTTTCCTGGCTGTCGAGACTGTTTATCACTCTTCCAACCATAAGCGTCTGGGTCACAGGGTTGGTGTTAAACCAGAATGTGCTTCCTTGGCCCTTCTCAAGTATTATCTTCTCTTCGTCGTTACCGGTTAACGATATAGATGCCGGATTAACATAATATATTATTCCCGAATTTGAAATAACCTGGATTGCCGCTATGTCCGAATCCGAGGATATGAGACTTCTGAGCTGGGAGTCTATGGTTTTTTCAGCAATGATTTTCTCCTGTTCACTGGCAAATCCCCTGTTGCTGTTTTTTAATGCATCCTGGATTGAAGCACTTGAAACCACCTGGAATGTTAAGCGTTCAGCCTCGCGAAGATTAATCTCAATATTGTTTCCGGTCTCCATCAGGATATCCTTTGTATACTGCTCGGTTTTATTCTTAAGAAGTTCACTGGAACGGTAAAAGGAAAAAGTGCCGATAAACAGGGCAGGAAAAATGATCAAAAACAGGAATGACAGAATCAGTTTTTTATGGATTGGCATGTCGCGGAAATACCTGTTAATGCTTCTTATGATTTTCAGTTTCATTTCCCTACCTCTTCTGCAGTTAAAAGCCTGTCCCTGTATTCCGACGGTGTGAGGCCGTAGTATTTTTTGAACACCTGGCTGAAATAGCCGGGATCAAAAATGCCCACCATGGAGGATATTTCGTATATTTTGTAATCAAAGTCCGACAGGAGTTCGCATGCTTTTTTAAGCCTGTATTTTGTAAGGGTTTCAAGAAATGTTTCGCCCATTTCCTTCTTGAAAAGGCGGCTGATGTAGATGTGATTCATATGTACGTATTCTGCTGCAGTGAATAGGGATATATCTTCAGAATAGTGGTTTTCAATATATTCCAGTAAATCGCGGACAACCTTGTTTTTTATTTTCGGGGCTCTGCATGGATTGTTGAGGTCTTTCAGGCGTGTGATTTCACCGAGCTTTCTTTTAGCTTTTAAAACGGCTTCGATTATTTCGTCCGGGTCGGAGGGTTTCAGGATATAGTCAACGGCACCCAGGCTGATTGCAGTTTTGGCATAGCTGAAATCTTCATATCCGGTGAGGAGGATTGACTGGATTTCGGGAACCTGTTCCTTCGCTGCTTCAATCAGTTTCAGGCCGTCCATACCGGGCATCCTTATGTCGGTGATTAATACCTGGGGCTGCTTGGATATAATCATTGAAAGAGCTTCATTGCCATTGGAGGCAATACCCAATACCTTGACTCCGTATTCACTCCAGTTAATTGACATTAAACCCTGCCGTATAATCAGTTCGTCGTCTGCAATTACCATGCCAACCATTTTTAATCCCCCCGACAGAATAAAATCCGTACCGGATAAGCATTGTGAATTAGCCATGAAATAACTTGCCTGATGTGAGCATTCAAAAAGCTGTTAATCTTTTGAAAACAACGGTGGAAAAAGGGTTTTCACGTAAATAGAATATCATTGCAGTTATTGCTTGTCAATCAGCCCGGCGGGGTTTCGCCGGCCCAACTTTATGTGTATAAGTATGCAAATTTTACCTGTTTTACGCCGATTTGGGCCCGTTATGCGCGTTAAACCGAAATGACAGTGCAATCAGGATAATAGGAAACTTTTTTAATAATAAGGTATTGACAAACGGGATTTTATACTGTAAATTTATATTTATACAAAATATCAATGAATAAATGAATAATTATACAAATACTAATAGGGGGAGTAAAAAATGAAAAAAAGTTTGAAAATAATTGCCATGATAACAATTCTTGCTGCAGTTGCCGCAGCATTGGCAGGCTGCAGCCCGGCGGCTTCAGGTCCGAAAGTAAAAGTCATTGATATTCCGTTAACCCAGGAAGAATATGCTTTCGGTGTGAACAAAAACAAGCCCGAGATTCTTGAGGAAGTAAACAAGTTAATAGCCGATATCATGTCGGACGGTACATATGATGAATTAATAGAAAAGTATTTCGGAGACGGTGAGCCTGAGGCAGTTGAATCCGCGGAACTTGATCCGTCGAAGGATCAGCTTGTTGTTGCTACGAACGCCGCCTTTGAACCCTTTGAGTTTATGCTGGGCGATAAGTACTACGGAATAGATATGGAAATAGCAAAACTTCTTGCAGATCGCCTTGGTAAAGAGCTTGTAATCAGCAATATGGATTTTGATGCCGTATGCCTGTCGGTGGGCCAGGGAAAGGCTGATATTGCAATGGCAGGTCTTACGATCAGGGAAGACAGGAAAGAGTATGTTACATTCTCAGACAAATACCATAATGCATCGCAGAAACTTATAGTGAAGGCATCGGACACCACTTTTGACAACTGTAAAACGGCAGAGGATGTTGAAGCCATTCTTTCAGGCCTGAGCAGCGATACCAGGATTGGTGTGCAGGGAGGTACAACCGGGCAGTTCTATGTTGAAGGCGACGAAGACTGGGGTTTCAGCGGCTTTGACGTGGAATGCGTACCCTACAAATCAGGTTCTCTTGCAGTCCAGGATATGCTTAACGGGAATATAGATTATGTGATAATAGATGAAGCGCCTGCAGAGTTTATTTCCAATGCCATAAATGAGCTTAACTGACAGACGCGGTTGTTTATAGAGGGTCAGGCGGATTATCGTTTGCCTGGCCCTTTCGTTATTTTAGGATTCGGAACACAAAAGCTGCGGGTTTTGAAACCGATATACTGCGCGGATTTTAGGACATTGCTTCCGGGAAGAAAGAAACCTGTTCACATGATTGTGTTTCGGATGTTTCTTAAAATGATATATCCGGTTGCTAAAGGGCAGCCGTGGTTGATATAATGTTGTAAAATACTTTTTGTTAGGGATTTGTGATGGGTAGTTTTGAAAAGAAACTTATAAAGTTCTGGGAAATTTTTTATGAGCGCGGCGGTTACACAAAGGTTCTGACCGGGCTCAGGAACACTGCATATATTGCCGTTGCCGGTCTTGCAATCGGTATTATAATCGGTACGATAATAGCCGTTATCGAGGTATTTCCGAAATATAAGAGGCTTCCAAGAATACTGAACAGGTTTTGCTCCTTTTATGTCGGGCTGTTCAGGGGTTCTCCGATCGTGGTGCAGCTTCTGGTCGCATATTATGTTGTTCTGCCCCTGCTTGGAATAAACATACCGCCGCTGAATGTCTGTGTCTTGGTGTTTGGCCTTAACAGCGGCGCTTATGTTTCTGAAATTATGAGGGGCGGAATACTGTCGGTTGACCCGGGCCAGATGGAGGCAGGACGTGCTCTTGGCCTGAGTTATGGCACTACGATGCTGAAAATAGTTGTACCGCAGGCAGTGAAGAATATATTGCCGACGCTGGGCAATGAGTTTATAGCGCTGATTAAGGAAACATCGGTTGTAAGTTTCGTAGGTGCGGCAGACCTGTATGTTGCTTTCAACTATATAGGAACCAACAGCTATGAATTTATGGTTCCATACCTTGTCATGGCAGTAATCTATATTGTCATGGTTATGATTATAGCGCTGCTTGTGAGAATCATGGAAAGGAGCCTCAGGAAAAGTGATAGACGTAATTGATTTAAGAAAGAGCTATGGCAGGCTCGAGGTTCTGAAAGGCATAACGGTTACGATAAAGGAAGGCGAAAAAATTGCGATAATCGGCCCGTCGGGCAGCGGGAAGAGTACGTTTCTGCGCTGTCTCAACTGCCTGGAGGATCCTACAGGCGGTTCTATAATATTCGAAGGCGTTGATATTGCTGACATGAGAGTTGATATAAATATTCACCGCAGGCACATGGGGATGGTTTTCCAGCAGTTCAACCTGTTCAACAACAAGACCGTAATTGATAATATTATGCTTGCACCGGTGCATACAGGCATTTCGGATCTTCGTAAAAAGAAGATAAAGAATTTTTTCATAAGAATAAGAAATCTTTTTGCCAAAAACAAAAAACCCCTTTATGAGATAAACACCACTCCTTCAAAAATCAAGGAAGAAGCCAGGGTAAATGCAATGCGCCTGCTTAGAAGAATCGGTCTTGAAGATAAGGCAAATGCCTATCCGTCAACCCTTTCGGGCGGCCAGAAACAGAGGATAGCAATAATTCGTGCGCTTGCAATGAATCCGAAAGTTATGCTGTTTGATGAACCCACATCTGCACTTGATCCCGAAATGGTCGGGGAAGTGCTTGAGCTTATCAAACAGGTTGCCGATGAAGGCATGACTATGGTCATTGTAACCCATGAAATGGGGTTTGCCAGGGAGGTTGCGACACGGGTTCTGTTCATGGATGAAGGAAGGATTGTTGAAGACAACACCCCAGAAGAAATTTTCACAAACCCGCAGAATCCAAGAACCAGGGAGTTCCTGTCCAAAGTTCTGTAAGCATGTCCTAATCCTGAAATGGATTCCATGTCCCGCTGCAGTTGCGAAACGGGTATAATTGTATTAAAATCATATAATACATATTCCAAAGGAATGCAACTGTTGATATTGAGGTGAGTGCGCATGAAATTTTCAAAACGTATTGAACAGCTTAATGAAGGAATTTTTTCGAAGCTCTTAGAGTTAAAGCGGGAAAGGCTTGCGAACGGTGAACAGGTGATAGATTTAAGCGTCGGAGCCCCGAATATTGCCCCAGCGAGGCATATAATAGATGCCCTGTGTGCAGCTGCCGCCGACGAAAAGAATTACACGTATGCGATAAGTGATCAGGTTGATCTGCTCAATGCAGTGAGTTCATGGTATAAAAACAGGTATGGAGTGGACCTGGACCCCAAAACCGAGATCTGTTCGCTTTTGGGTTCCCAGGAGGGTTTTGCGCTCATATCAATGACCATTATAGACGAAGGGGACCTGGTGCTGATACCCGATCCGTGCTACCCGGTATTTGCCGACGGCCCGCGCATGGCAGGGGCGAAACTTTATTACATGCCGCAGAAAAGGGAAAACGGCTATATTGTAAACCTTAAGGATATCCCGGAGGATGTTGCAAGAAAGGCAAAACTCATAATAGTTTCATATCCGAACAATCCGACCACGGCGGTTGCTCCCGACAGTTTCTATAACGAGCTGATAGCCTTCGCAAAAGAGTACGATATAATTGTGCTACACGACAATGCATACAGCGATTTGGTTTTTGACAATAAAAAAGGCGGCAGTTTTCTTGCCTATCCCGGTGCAAAGGATGTGGGCGTTGAGTTTAATTCGCTGTCAAAAACCTACGGGATAGCAGGTGCGAGGGTTGGATTCTGCGTGGGAAGCAAAGAGGTGGTTTCCCGCCTGAAAATGCTGAAATCCAACCTTGATTACGGTATGTTTATTCCTATTCAAAAAGCTGCCGTTGCAGCCATTACGGGCGATCAAAGCTGTGTTGCAAGAACGAGGGAGGCATATGAATTACGCAGGAATATTCTTTGTGACGGGTTCAACAGCATAGGCTGGAATATGGAAAAGCCTGAAGCGACGATGTTCGTATGGGCGCAGATTCCGCCCAAATATGAAAAATCCATTGATTTTGCAATGGACATGATAAGGAAGGCCGGTGTGATGGTGACTCCCGGAAGTGCTTTCGGCCCTTCGGGCGAGGGACATGTACGCATTGCGCTGGTCCAGGATATTGAGGACATCAGAAAGGCAATTGAAGCAGTAAAGAAGAGCGGGATTCTTGAGTAGCAAAATATAAAAAGGTCAGGTTCTGAGACGACCCGATAAGTCAGGCTAAAACAGCGGAACGGCCATTTTGCCCCGCTGTTTTTTACATTGTTTCCGTTTGCACTTTATGCGTCTCTTTGTCCTTAAGCAACGGTTTAAACATCAATCCGGTCATGCAGCAGAGAATCCATCCCAGTGCAGAACAGGGACTATTGCTTAATCCGCCCCTTGTTTTTGCCGAAAATATAAAAAAGTGCAGTTTTTTGATAAGTGTGTTTATATTCACCTGAATGAGAGTATATATAATATGATATTAGTTTACATAAGGAAAGGGTTGAGGGTACTTAATGAAAAGCATAGGCTCAAGGATCATTGTTTCTTTTGGTATTCTGATTCTGATTGTTTGTCTGGCATTTGGTATAATCTCCTATTATACTTCTGCAAACTCCCTGATGAATGTACTCAATGACACAATGCCGAAATTTGCGATCGAGGCTTCACTGACGATAGAGGACAGCCTGCAGAATCATCTGAATGTTCTCGGCCTGATAGCTTCCTCTGAAGAAATGAGGGTGCTGAAGGAACCGGGCGGCAATTACTCCGCTGTTGTTCCGTTCCTGTCAAGGGAAGCAAGGAGGGCGGGACATGAAAAAATGATACTGATAGACAGGAGCGGAAAGGGAATATCCGATCAGGGCGAGGTTCTGGATTTGAAGGACCATTCTCTTTTCAGCTCGGCAATGTCAGGTGAAAGTACCGTATCAGAACCGCTGTTTGATACGGACGGAAGCAAGATTGTTATGGCATATGCGGTTCCTGTGGTAATTGACAATCAGACGGCAGGGGTTCTGATGGCTGTAAGGGACGGGCTGGAACTTAGCGAATTTGTAAAAAGAATAAAATTTGGTGAAACCACTGAGGCGTTTATTATAAATAACCAGGGAAGAACCATTGCCCATGCCGATACCGGACTGTTAATTGAAATCATTGATACACGGACCGTTGACGCTGCAGCCACGGCTTCGCTGCTGATAACGGAGACTGACGGCGGCGGGGTTGATACCGTGGCCTCTGCAACACTTGATGAAGCCGAACGAAATACATTCGGTTTTGATAATTTTACCGAAGTGCAGAAAAAAATGATGCAGGGCGAAACAGGTTTTGCGGAATACAAGTATAAAGGCGTTTCAAAAGTAGCGGGGTTTGCCCCAATCCCGGGTTACGGCTGGTCAATAGCCGTTTCTGTTGACAAGGCTGAGATGATGGCTGAGCTGGACAACCTTAGACCTGCCTTTGTTCTTATTTCTTTCATCTTTCTGGCAGTTGGCATTATTGTATCGTACCTGATGGGAAGAAATATTTCCAGGCCTGTGACTGATTTGGCAAAACAGTGCATTATAATGTCAGAAGGGGATTTCACCACCAAGGAAGTGAGTAAAAAGTACGTTGAGAGACGTGATGAAATAGGTGAACTGACGAGAGGGTTCAGAAAGATTCGCGAGAATGTATCGGAGATTATAAAAAATGTCATTTCCGAGTCACAAAGTGTGGACAACGCAATTATTACCGCGAGTGAAAGCATGGCAAAACTGAATAATGAAATCCAGGTGATGTCGGATATTACCCAGGAACTGTCTGCAAAAATAGAAGAGACATCGGCAATGGCTGAAGAAATGAATGCCACTGCGGCCGAGATTGAAAGAGCTATAGACACAATTGCGGTTAAGGCACAGGAAGGTGCTGAGTCCGCCGGTGAAGTCAGCAAAAGGGCTGATGAACTCAGGAACAATGCCATGGAATCCCAAATGAGCGCACGGGAAATCCAGGAAAACAATTCCGCAAGGCTCAGAGAAGCCATCGAAAAAGCAAGGGCAGTGGAAAGAATCAATATTCTGTCGGATGCAATCTTAGAGATTGCTTCACGAACAAACCTGCTGTCTTTGAATGCTACAATTGAAGCCGCCCAGGCAGGTGAGGCAGGCAGAGGTTTTGCGGTTGTTGCTGAAGAAATAAGAAGCCTTGCTGAAAACTCAAGAAAAACCGCTTCCGAAATCCAAAAGGTTACACAGCAGGTCCTGGAATCGGTGCAGAACCTGTCCGAATGTTCGGAACAGGTCCTGGATTTTCTTGAGAACAAGGTCGCAAAAGATTACGACATGCTTGTGGAAACAGGGAAGAAGTATAATATCGACGCACGGATGATAGACGATATGGTAACTGATTTCAGTGCAACTTCACAGGAACTGTATTCATCTGTTCAAAGCATAATGAAGGCAATTAATGATGTTGCAGAGGCAGCAACCGAGGGAGCTTCGGACACAATGAATATGGCGGGTGAAACAAGCATTGTGGCGGCAAAAGCCGGCGAAGTGATGGAACAGGCCAGGATTGTAAGAGACAGCGCCGAAAGGCTTATAAAGGCTGTATCGCTCTTCAGGGTATAGAATTAAATGTAACAACACATACCAGGTTTGAAAAGGTAAGATGCGTGGATGTTTGAATTGCCTGATTATGTGATAAACGAGCAAATCCATGAAAATAACAGGGTAAAGGTATACAGGGGCTACTCTGAGAAAGACAGGATGCCTGTCATCCTGAAGGTGGTGGAAAAAGAGTATGCGGAGCCCGGTCACATAGCAAACTTGTATCGCGAATACGAAATAACCCGGCTTTTTGATGTTGACGGTGTCATCCGTCCTGAGAGAATGGAGCAGACAGGCACTGTCATTGCATTGGTTTCCAGGGATATCGGCGCCGTTTCACTAAAAGAATACATCCGTAGCAATAAAGTTGACCTTAAGATGTTCCTGGAGACAGCAATACAGATTGCAGAAACGCTTAACAGGCTTCACAACGCGGGTATAGTGCATGGTGACTTAAAGCCCGGCAATGTACTGATAGATACCGGGAGCAAAAAAGTATACATAATAGATTTCAGCAGTGCCATACCTGTTTTTTCGAAAAACCGGGACACAGCATTTTATAACCTGGTAAAAACATATGAATACATGTCCCCTGAGCAGACCGGCCGCCTGAATATCGGGGTTGACTACCGGAGTGACCTGTATTCCCTGGGTGTAATGTTATATGAACTACTTGCCGGGACCACCCCGTTCAGGGCCGAAGACCAGGATGCATGGGCAGATGCCCATATTACCCAGACCGCAAAGCCGCCCCATGAAGTGCAAGGTTCAATTCCCGAAGTTATATCGGACATAATAATGAAACTCCTTGCAAAATCCCCTGAAGAAAGGTACCAGGGCGCAAACGGATTACTGTACGATTTGAGGGAATGCTATAATCAGCTTGCCAATACAGGGGAGGTACATTATTTTAATATAGGCTCCAGGGATGTATCCAGGTATATCAGCTTACCGCAGGAACTCATCGGAAGGGATGATGAACAGCAGTTTCTGATCGATGCCCTCAAACGCGTATCTAAGGGGAAGACTGAAATAATCCTCGTAAGCGGGGATCCCGGCGTGGGAAAAACAATGCTGATTGAAAAAACCCTCAAATCGGCTGTTAACGGGAACGGATTCTATATAAGCGGGAAATTCGATCAGCTTAAAAGCAGTATTCCGTATGCTCCCTTCGCATCAGCTTTCAGCAACCTGGTAAAGCTGCTGATGACCAAAAGCGAAAAGGAACTGAATGATTGGAAGAGGGATATTCAGCAGGTCATTGGGCGCAGGGGAGCTGTAATTGCCCAGGTGATTCCTGAACTGGAGTGGATAATCGGAAAACAACAGCCGGCGGACGAGCTTTCTCCAAAAGAGGCGGAAAACCGCTTTTTAATGGTATTCAGGGATTTCGTAAAGGTTTTCGCAAACAGGAAGCATCCGCTTGTTGTATTTATTGACGATTTGCAGTGGGCTGATTATTCCTCGGTAAACTTACTGAAATACCTGAGCCTCGAGGCAGACCTGAAATATGTGCTTTTTGTCGGAGCTTTCAGGGACAATGAGCTGCCCGAAGGTCATCCGGTCCATGAACTTCTGGCTGCGCTGAAAAGCGGCGAGTATGCCGGGCAGAGCGGCTTTCTTCACCTGAAACCATTACAGTTCAGTTATTTTGCTGATATTATAGCCGAATCCCTGAATGTTAAAAAAGAGGATATCAGCATACTGTCGGAGGTTTTATACAGGAAAACCGGAGGAAATCCGTTGTTCCTCGGGCAGCTGCTGGCCCATGCCTATGAAGAAGGGCTCCTGTACATACAACAGCAGAAATGGAAATGGAACATAGAAGCAATAGATGCACTGAATCCGGGTGAGGATGTACTCGAGCTGCTGGTTAAAAAACTTGACAGGCTTCCGAAAAAGACGCAGGAAATTTTGAAAATAGCCTCATGCATCGGAAACAGGTTTGATATACATGCGGTTTCAAAGGTATGCTGCAAAACCGCTGACGAAACAATTTCATGCCTTATGCCTGCCGTTGCCGAAAGGCTTATAGTACCGGCAAAACCTCTTCAGACTTCGATGACCCAAGGCCCGGACGACGAATATGTGTTTGAGTTTCTGCACGACCGTGTTCAGCAGGCAGTGTATTTACCGATACCCGTGCAGGAGAAAAAGGAAAAGCATATTGCCATCGGCAAGATATACTTAGAACACGGCAATATTGAAGACAGGATAATGTTTATAATGGACCATTTCAACCGCAGCCTGGATCTTATCGAATGCGGCGAAGAGAGGAAAAAACTGGCCGAATACAACCTAATGGCCGGCCGCAAGGCAAAGATTGCCGCTGCATATTCATCTGCGCTGCAGTATTTCAGGGCAGGAAAATCACTATTGCCCGATAATTCGTGGACAACTGATTATAAGCTCAGCTATGACATTTACCTCGAGCTTGCACAGGCGGAGTATCTTTCTGCAAACATCACAACTGCAGAAGAGCTGTTCGATACCGTAATAGAAAAGTCGAAAAACGAGCTGGAACGGGCGGCGGTATACGGTTTGAAGGTTACACTGTACGCAGGCGTCGGGAAATACAAGGAGGCCGTTCATACCGGTATTCACTCGCTAAGAAGGCTTGGCGTAAGAATACCCACCGACCCGACGAAATTCGATTATTTGATGGAACTTCTGAAATATAAATGGCAGATGTTCAACAGGAATATTGAATCCCTTGAAAATCTGCACGAAATGAGGAAACCGGAGCAGGTAAAAGTTGCGGATCTCCTTTCACGCATGGCGTCGGTAACAATGTCGAGCCATCCTAACCTGTACAGCTTTTTAATCCTTAAAGCGGGAAATTACGCGGTAAAGCACGGCAACACCGAGATGACATGTGTAGGGTACCTGGGATACGGCATTACCGAGGGAAGCGTGCTGGGAAACTATAAAGAAGGGGAAGAATACGCAAAGGTGGCCCTGAACCTTGTTGAGAAATTCGGGAAAAGCTCATCCAAATGTATTATATATTTTGTAATAGGTTCCCTGGTACTTCATTGGACACAGCCTGCAGAGTTATGCCTTAAGTATCTTGACAAGGCCGCACAGGCAGGTATTGAAGCAGGCGACCTTCTTATTACGGGTTATTCACACTGTCTTCTTCTTGAAGACCAGTACATAATGGGTGCCCGGCTTCCGGATATCCTGGAGGAAGTGAGAAGGAAGCGGGAAATTGCTTCAAGAATAAAGCATGATAATCTTTCAATAAACGTTGAACTGTATGAAAGCACCGTAAACGCGCTGATGGGGATTAACGGCTGCGAATTGCCGGATGCTGCTGAAATTCTGAATAATGAGCACCTTGTCAGCCTGGTTAAGAAAGATCAGTCATCTCTCGCAACATGGCATATACGGAAAATGCAGCTGTACTATTTTTTGACCGATCACAGAAATGCCCTCGCTGAATCCGAAAAAATCCAGAACCTGATGGGAGCAATATTCGGCTTTTTGCTTCAGAGTGAATGTGTTTTTTACCATTCCCTGATAATTACGGCAATGTACCGTGATTTTTCGCCAAAGGAACGGAAGCATTACAGGAAGATACTGAAAAACAACCATAAACAGCTGAAAAAATGGGCGGAGTCGTGCAGGGAAAACTTTGAGGACATGTACCTTCTTGTATCTGCTGAAATTGCCCGAATCAACAACAGGAAGGAGCAGGCAATGCAGCTGTATGACAGGGCCATACAGGCAGCAAGGGAATACCGGCATGTAAACAATGAAGCCATTGCAAACGAGCTTGCAGCACAATACTACCTGTCAGAAGGCCATAGCAGAATTGCAGGGGCATATATGGATGATGCATGCAGATGTTACATGCGATGGGGTGCTTACGCAAAGGCAAGGCAGATAAAAAGCAGGTATCCCGATTTGACCGGGGAGGTTATCGTAGAGGAATATTCAGGTTACAGGAAAAACAAGTATACAGGAATCCCGAAGATTAAACGGGAGGACAGCGACAGCACTGTAACCGGTTCAGGTACCAGTTCGGGCAGTGTGGATCTTTACCGCCTCGACAGGATCATTGAAGACATATATAGCGAACCCGATATCAACAAGCTCCTTACCAGGTTTATTGACATAGCAATCCGAAGCATTGGCGCAAACAGGGGATATTTAATCCTTGAAAAAAGCGGGGAACTCTATATTGAGTCGGGAAAAGACAACAGCAGCGGAAGAACCCTGACTGACAGCATACCCCTTGAGGAGTACCCGGATATTTCAAAAACCGTTGTAAGGTATGTTGCGCGTACCCTCGAAACAGTGGTACTGAACTGTGATGAACAGCCAGGGATTTTTGCCGTTGATCCGTATATTGCCGAATCTAACCCGAAATCAATAGCATGCCTTCCTGTACTGTTCCAGGGAATTTCACTCGGCGTGCTGTATTTTGAGAACAATTTCATTGCCGGTGCATTTGCCGCGAACAGGATAGAAAGGTTAAAGGTGCTGTCATCCCAGGTTGCCTGCGCCAGGAAATTCCAGTCATACCTGGAGAAGGATTATGACAGGAGCAAAGGACACCTTGTTGAGCCATTGACCGAAAGGGAGATGGAAGTTCTCCGCCTGATTTCCGAGGGCATGTCGAACAAGGAAATTGCCGATGAGCTTGTAATTACGATAAACACGGTCAAAACCTATATAAAAAATATTTATGAAAAACTTGGCGTCAACAGGAGGGTACAGGTTGTAGCAAGGGCAAAAGAGCTGAATCTGCTCCGTTAAAAATGCAAAAAGTATATATTTTCAACAAATCACCCGAAAGGGTGATTTATTTTTTTCATGTTCTGTTATAGAATCAGGCACAGACAGAGATATGCTGGTTTTATAGTTTCCCCCAACGATTATAAGACCGGTACGTCCTACATAACCGCACCCGTCAGGTCTCAGAGGCGGGTGTCTTATTTTATCCTTTCCTGGTTGCCGTTATCAAAAAACGGCATGTTTTTTTGCCCGGAATTGTTCATTTTCTTTCAATTCAAAATTAGTTGTGCAAACATTCCGGATTTATATGCTATAATAAGGGAATGAACGGGCTTTGATTTAAGCGGCAGTGTAAATGCCTGGAATGTCAGGCCCTGTTTGATAAGATTACGCAGAAATGGGGTTGTTGTATGAAAGTATCGGAAATAAAGTATGAGAGGGTATCACTGGAATCCATCAGTGGTGAAATTGAAGAAAACCTGTCGCAGATTAAAAACGCCGGGTCGGTTGAGGAAGTGCTGAAAGCAAGGGAAAGAATTCTGAAGACAGCAGCCGACTTTGATACGGCACAAAGCATTGCATATATGCGATACACGTTTAACACCGCGGACGAGTTTTACGTAAAGGAAATTGAATACTATGACGAGGTGGAGCCAAAATTCCATAATTATATTCGGCAATGCGCCGTAGCTCTTTTGGAAAGCCCTTTCAGGGCGGAGCTTGAGAAAGAGCTTTCACCAGTCCTTTTCAAAAGATACGAGGTTACAGCCAAGTCCATGTCGCCTGAAATAATTGACGAAATGGTTGAAGAAAACCGTCTTACAACCGAATACTCTAAATTAATGTCAGGTATGACATTTGACTTCAGGGGCGAATCAATGCCGTTGTCAATACTCCGTAAATACATGAAGGACGATGACAGGCAGACGCGAAAGGAAGCCTACGAAGTACTTGGCAAAGGCCTTGAAGAACATTCCGAGCAACTGGACTCGATTTTTGACAAACTGGTTAAAGTCCGCGATAAGATGGCAAAAAAAATGGGCTACAAAAACTATATAGAGCTGGGCTACTACAGGCTTGGACGTATAAGTTTTGATCAGAAAATGGTTGAGAACTTCAGGAAAAATGTGCTCCAGGATATTGTTCCTGTTGTTTCAAGGCTGAAGACTGAGAACGCAAAACGCATGGGCATTGAAGATTTCAAGCTGTACGACAACGATGTGTATCTGCCCGGCGGCGACCCGAAGCCTGTACTCGACAAGGACGGAATATTCAGGGCCGCGCAGGAGATGTACCGCGATATGAGCGACGAAACAGGCAAGTTTTTCGATATGATGTTTGAAACCGAGGCCTTTGATGTCGAATCCCGGAAAAACAAATGGGGCGGGGGTTATTGCACCTACTTCCATAACTACAAGCAGCCCTTTATACTGGCAAACTTCAACGGGACGTCAGCGGACATTGATGTTGTTACCCACGAGGCCGGCCACGCATTTGCAGATTACATGATAAAAGACAACAGGTTTGCCTTTGAGCTTGGCGTTGGCGGAATGGAAACCGCTGAAACCCACTCGATGAGCATGGAATTCTTTGCAGAGAAATATATTGACAAGTTTTTCGGTGAAGATGCGGTGAAGTATAAATACATGCATGCCTTTGACGCGCTTTCCTTCATTCCGTACGGTACCATCGTGGATTATTTCCAGCATATTGTATATGAAAATCCCGACATGACACCCGCAGAGAGGAATGCAGCATGGAACAGGCTTGAAGCCGAGTTCAGGCCATACCTGAGCTCCGAGGGGATACCATATTTGTCAAAGGGAACGCGCTGGCAGTACCAGATGCATATTTACGAAACACCGTTCTATTATATAGACTACTGCATCGCCCAGGTTGCGGCTTTTGAATTCCTTCTTGAGTCCCTGAAGGACTATGACGGGGCTTTCAGGAAATATGTACGCTTTGTTTCACAGGGCGGAGAGACTCTGTTTACGGATTTGATCAGAGAGGCGGGCCTTGTTTCACCATTTGAGGACGGAGCGCTGAAAGATGTTGCCACAAAGATTGAAAAGCTGTTGAATGATTTAAGATCCCGTATTTAAACGGGTTTAAAAACAAGCAAAAACCCGGAGGCAAATCCTCCGGGCTTTAAAAAAGGGGTTGCCGGTAAAACATTACGTTTTACCGGTTTCCATTTGTGCAAAGGCAGTGTTCAATCGTTCCATAACATTCCTGCATGCCGAGCTGCATGCCTTGAGCACCGTGTTTTTAATGGCTTTTGCCTTCGAATTGCCGTGACATTTATAGATTATTCCTTCAACCCCCAGTATCGGAGTTCCTCCGATTTCTTCAGGGTCGAGCTGCTTCATCAGTTTTTTAAGTTCATGCTTGACGAGGAAATAGCTTATTCTGCCCCAGACACTGCCTGAATACATCTTTTTAAGCTGATGCCTTATATAGCTCCCTGTGCCTTCCATGACCTTGAGCATTGTGTTGCCGACAAAGCCGTCGCATACAACAATATCCACATTGCCTTCAGGAATGTCCCTTCCTTCAATGTTTCCTATGAAGTTAAGGTTCGAATTTTTAAGGATGTTATAGGCGCTTTTCACCGTCTCGTTTCCCTTGTTTGCCTCGGTGCCCACGTTAAGAAGGCCAACCCGGGGGTTTTCTATGTTATACACATATTTCATGTATTCGGTACCCATTATCGCAAACTGTAGATAATTTATCGGCTTTATCTGGGTGTTCAGCCCCGCGTCAATAATCATCGCATGCCCCTTGATGGAGGGGACAACGGGTGCCAGCGCAGGCCTTGCAACCCCCTTAATCCTTCCCGCTATCAGGAGGGAGCCGGCAAGAAGAACACCGGTACTGCCTGCCGATATAAACACATTGGCATTTTTGGACTTAATCTTTTTCATACCGACAATGAGCGACGAGTTCTGTTTCTTTTTGATTGCCTCGGTCGGTTTATCCGAGTTCGTTATTTCATCGAATGTCACGGTTATGAAGACCCTGTTTCTGTCGAAGGATAAATCCTTCAGGCATGCTTCAATTTTTTCGGGATCTCCCAGAAACTCTATTTCAAAACCTTCCTGTGCATTCAATGCCTCTATGCATCCTTTTACAATTTCCCCGGGTGCGTTATCTCCACCCATTGCATCAACCAGTATCCTCAAAGTACTCAGCTCCTTTTAGGTGAAATCGGAATGACTATATAATCACATGCTTTTTAAACTCGTTATTGCATCTCGGGCACTGTACGGTATGCTTTCCCCTTTTATACGGCAATCTCAGCATAGCCTTGCAGTGAGGACATCTGTGATAGCGGTGCGACCTTATTTCCTTAACCCTGCGGACGGTAAACAGTATTTTCTTTTTTGCCCGGTTCCACAGGTTCATAAATGCTTCGTTTTCCCTGCGCCTCTTGTATATATTTTTTGAAAGTGCCCTGGATAACGTCAGCGCAAGAACCAGCCACATAATTATTGCCAGCACCGGTGAACGTAAAAACGAATTAACAATCAGCAATAAAAAGCATAATGCAGACATGGCATAATACAACTGGTCTATGCCATACCTGCCGTACATGAAACGCATAAGTCTTTCTCTCAAATGCCACATTCCAAAATCTCTCTCCTTCATCAATCACAGTACGGTCAAAAAGTAATTATAACACAAAACTGTCATGAGAGAATTCATCCCTGGTATAATTATTGCCAGTATAAAGCAGTCGATGCTATTATAAAATCAAATTATAAACTGAATTTAAACAAATCTTAAAAAAATAATATATTTTTGTTAACAATAAGTTAATATTTAACTGGTAAAATGATTTTGCAGCAGATTTCAGTTAACAGGCCGGCCATACACCAATTACAGATTCACAGGGAGGATCCTCAGTGTTTTGCATAATGGTAGTCGAAGATGATTACAATACCCGAAAGCTGATGGAAGCGGTACTGGTACAGAACGGGTATGAGGTTATTCTTGCAAAGGACGGAATTGATGCGCTTGAAAAAATGGACAACCATCATGTGGATTTGATTGTTCTTGATCTTATGCTTCCGCGAATGGATGGCTACGAGTTTACAAGGGTCCTGAGAGAAAGCAATAACAATATCCCGATACTGATGGTAACGGCAAAGGAAGCCCCTGAAGACAAAAAGAAGGGGTTTATCGTGGGAACCGACGATTACATGGTAAAACCCGTGGATGAAGAGGAAATGGTTCTCAGGATTGCGGCGCTGCTGAGAAGATCCCAGATAGCAAATGAACGGAAACTTACGATTGGCGAAACTGTTCTGGATTACGATTCGTTTACCGTTACAAGAGGAGACAATGTCCAGGAGCTGCCCAACAAGGAGTTCCTGCTGCTGTTCAAATTATTGTCCTACCAGAACAAGATCTTCACAAGGCGCAGCTTAATGGATGAGATTTGGGACATGAACTCCGAAACTGATGAACGCACCGTGGATGTTCACATAAACCGTTTACGCGACAGGTTTAAAGGCAACACCGATTTTGAGATAGTAACGGTACGGGGGCTTGGTTATAAGGCGGTGGTTAAGCATGAACAGAATAAAATCTCTTAATATTACAATGGTCCTTTTCATTTTTTTTATTATGGTGACGGCAGGACTTTTAACATCGGTGTGTTTTCTCTTTTTCTATGCCATGGACATATTTCCGTTTCCGTTTCTGACCCCTATCCTGTCGCCGTTTATTGCACTGCTTGTAAGCAGCATTATTGGTACTTCCCTGTCGGCGATGGTCAGTGAAAAGTTTCTGAAACCGCTGCACCAGCTGATTAATGCAACAAAAGTGATTGCAAAGGGTGACTTCAGTGTCCGCGTGCCTGAGATAAACAGCGATTCGGAAATTGCCGTGCTTCTCAGGAATTTCAATCATATGGCCGAGGAACTGGGCAGTATTGAAATGTTCCGCAACGACTTCATCAACAATTTCTCCCACGAGTTCAAAACGCCCATAGTTTCAATCAGGGGTTTCGCAAGGCAGCTGCAGAACGAAAACCTTTCCGAGGAAAAGAGGAGAGAGTATACCGGGATTATCATTTCCGAGGCAGAACGGCTTACAAAAATGTCGTCGAACGTACTTCTGCTTACCAAGTTTGAAAACCAGCAGTTTATAACAGGCCAGACCGAGTATGATCTTGACGAGCAGATACGGAACTGCATTATCCTGCTTGAAAAGCAGTGGAGCAGGAAAAACATCGAAATGAATGTAACTCTTTCGAAGGTCAGGATATACAGCAACGAGGAAATGCTGTCCCATCTCTGGATAAACCTTATCGACAATGCGATAAAATACACCGATGATTACGGCAAAATCTCCATAGTCCTGTATGATACACGGGATAAAATTTTATTCAGGATAACCGACAGCGGAAAAGGCATGGACGAATACACCGTAAAACACGTTTTCGACAAGTTCTACCAGGCGGACAAATCCCGCTCGACCCATGGCAACGGGCTTGGGCTTTCGATAGTGAAGCGCATCGTGGAGCTTTGCAGGGGAGAGATTACCGTTGAAAGCAGGATCGGTGCCGGTACAACTTTTACGGTAACCCTTCCGAAATACCAGGAGGAATGGCAGAAAAAACCGAACCGATCAACGGATGCGGGCAAAATTTGAAAAGCCCATGTCACAGTCCTTTCAGGCTTTCGCTATTGACCATATCCGGATATTGTTGTTTAATATAATTATGCAGCATACAGAAAGGACATGAAAAAAGCACATCATGGATGAATCAAAAAAACTGAAGCAGTACAACTTAATGACAAAAACTCCGATGGTAAGACTGATACTAAGGTTATCCGCACCTACAATTGTCAGTATGATGATATCTTCAATCTATAACATGGCGGATACCTTTTTTGTTTCCCAGCTGGGGACAAGCGCAAGCGGAGCCGTCGGTGTGGTTTTTCCATTGACTGCGGTCCTTCAGGCTGTAGGTTTCATGATTGGCAGCGGAGCCGGGAGCAGGATTTCCATATACCTTGGAGAGGGAAAATCGGAAGAAGCGGATAAAACGGCGTCTTCAGCATTGTTTGCATCGGTTTTGAGCGGAATTGTCATTGCGCTGTTGTTCAAACTTTACCTGGTTCCGGTTTTACGCTTTGTAGGGGCAACGGAAACAATTCTTCCGTACGCAGAAAGTTATGCAAATTACATTCTGATCGGTTTCCCGGTAATGTGCGCATCCTTTGTTCTGAATCATCTCTTGAGGTGCCAGGGAAAGACCGCACTGTCGATGATAGGCATTTCTACGGGGGGAATATTGAACATTATCCTTGATCCGATATTCATTTTTACATTTAAAATGGGAATAGCGGGTGCTGCGATAGCAACAGTTCTCAGTCAGGCCATAAGCCTTGCCATATTGCTGATATTCCTGTTAAGCAAATACAGTGTCATAAAGGTAAGTTTGAAAAAGATTTCATGGAAGTTCAGCATGTACTGGATGATTATTCGCATCGGGGCACCGTCCTTCCTCCGCCAGGGTCTGGCAAGCATTTCTTCATCACTGCTTAACAACCGGGTGGCAGTGTATGGCGATTCTGCCGTTGCCGCATTTTCCATAGTGGGCAGGGTGTCGTTTCTTATAATGGCGGTTATGCTCGGCGTGGGACAGGGTTTTCAGCCTGTTGTCGGGTATAATTACGGAGCGCGCAATTATAAGCGAGTACGTTCTGCCTATAAAGTAACGCTGATGATCGGCTGTGCTATGATGGCGGCAGCAGCATGCCTATGCTTTATCTTTGCACCTGGTATTATGGCAATCTTCCGGCCCGATGATCCTGAAGTAATACGCATTGGTTCATTTGTTCTGCGGCTTCAGTCGGTTGTGCTTCCGCTTATGTCTGTTACGGTGAGCACAAACATGCTCCACCAGTCCCTTGCAAAAAGCAAGGAGTCAACCTTCCTTGCGTTGACAAGGCAGGGTTTATATTTTATTCCTTTAATAATTATTCTGCCATCGCTTTTCGGCCTTTTCGGGATTCAAATTGCACAGAGCATTTCAGATGTACTGAGCATGCTAACTGCAGTTCCGTTTGCAGTGCGTTTTTTCAGAACAATGAAGAGGGAAGAAGTTGCCATTGGAACTCAGACGGGGCCGTTATAGATGCCATTTGCATCTTTTTCTTTTGTCTTAGATCTTATGTTAATATTATTTAAAGAAGGATTTTGCTGTCTTTTATCGAATATGTATTTCAGGAAGAAAAATATGTTAACTGTGGCAGGGAGCTGAAAATGCATATTTGTATTGAAATGGTCGGGCAAAAGGATATTGTTTTGCCAATCCACTACAATCATGTTATCCAGGGTTTCATATACAGCATGATTGACAGGGAACCAATCCGCGACATCGAATATGACGGCAGCAAGGGCAGTTTCATATACAGCATGATTGACAGGGAACTTTCCGGGTTTCTGCACAATAAAGGATACGGCGACGGCAGGAAGTTCAAACTGTTCTGCTTTTCCAATATTATCGGAAAATCCCGTATTGACGGGGAAAGCGGCAGCATTGTATTCAAATAAACAGCAGAGAGAAAGATACACGGTAAAGATAAATTTCGATTTGATTAAAGAAGCTATAACTTTTGATATCGAGGAATTGGACGAAAACTCTGTGGAAAAGTACCTGTATTTGGGTCATCAAGGTGGAGCGAACAAATTACAGTGGAATGTAACATATGAAAGATGCAATAATCTGGTATCTCAATCACTTCCGACTTTAATTGAAGAACTGAATGATGGCGAGTTAAAGAATTTAATTAAACAAGTAATAGAGCATTTTTTATTGATCAGGGTGAAAATGTAAATGTCCGGTACAGATATTTTATAGATGTAGACCGTTATTTTGATTTAAAACGGAAATTTAGCGAGGTAAAAGAAGAAATAGCAAAGGATGATTCCAAAAACGCAGATAAAAAAACATTTGAGCATTTTGCAAATGAAATAGAAAAATTATGTGCTGAAAGGTTTGAAGTAAAAAAAGATCAAATTGGGCTTTTTACCATTTGTATAAATGGACAGGCTATAGCAGAGAATAAAGATTATCTGGAAGCAGTTAAAAACTCTATGCAAAAAGAGGTCCCCCAAGATAACAAAAATGCAATTAGCTGTTCTGTCTGTAGCTCTACGGATAACTGTACAAGTAAAATTGATATACATACAAAGTTTTATACTACAAATTTATGTATTTTTGCGCACAGAATGAATAAAAAGAATTATGACAAGAATCTGGTCCTATGCAAAAAATGTCATGATAGATTTAAAGCAGCTTCAAGATTCATGGAAAATGAGCTGCGTTCAAAAATAGCAGGATATGACGTTTTTATAATACCTCATGTAATTTATGGTGAAAATCTTAATGGTGAAAAAATAAGGCAAATGGCAGAAATAATAAACCCTGTGGCAGGAACCGGGGAATCGTTGGATACTGTTGCTAAATACAGAATGGAAGTAGAAAGAAGATTAGCCCGTTTGAATGAAGAAAGGTTTGTATTTCTTTTAAATATCATGTTTTATAGAAAAGTACAGGCATCTACCAAGGTTCAAAGAATGATTCAAGACGTTAATCCTTCTGTATTTTCAATATTGTCTGATGCTTTTTATGATTCGCTTGATGTATTTTATAAGTATTATCCCGAAACTGTTGTTAATAACCTTGATAAAAGAGCAAACTTAAAATTCATTTATTATATGCATCCGATCAAGCTGAAAGATGGAAACCCGACTCAGTTCCAAAATGTTCTTCGCACCTATGAGAATATTTTTACACAAAGGGCACTTTACAGGGAAGTTATATTTGAAAACCTTGCAGATATATTGACAATCATTTGGAGAGAAAAAGAAGGTTTTAATGTTTCCTATAATAAAACTCAAACCAATAAACAAAAAGCATTTGACTTTAAAGTGCTTGATTGCATGTACTTCATAACCTTCTTAGAAAAATTTGATTCCCTTAAAGGAGGTGAAGGAATGGATGTTGAAAAACTTAACCTGAGCAATGAGATTGCATCCTACATAAAAGATATGGGTTATAATGAGCAACAAACTTCATTGTTTTTACTTGGTGTCTTGATAGGCGCCATTGGGCGTGAGCAAAGCAAAAGACAGCGTGAAAAAGAGCAGGAAGGTACGTATAAACCAATACTTAATAAAGTCAATTTTAATGGTATGGACAAGTACAGAATTATGAAGCTGTCGAATCAGATTCCCAGCAAACTGCGTCATGAAAAGATTCAGCAATATTATGAAGGAGTATTCAGCGCGCATAAATATTTGCTTGATAAGAATATTCAGAATTGGAAACTTAACAAGGACGAAAACCTTTTTTACCTGTTATCCGGATACGGATATCAAACAATGAAAAAGAAATCTGAAAAAGTTAATGATGAGGAGGTTATAAATTATGATAATGAATAACAGTGCGATCCTGTACCTTTATGACGCAAAATTATGTAATCCTAATGGAGATCCGGATGAAGAGAACAGACCAAGAATGGACTATGAAAGAGAAATTAACTTAGTATCAGATCTCAGGTTGAAGCGTTACATAAGAGATTATCTGTTGCAGAAGGGTTACGAACTTTATGTGCAGAAGGTGGATAATGCTTCCGTTACTTCAGAACAAAGAATAAGTTCTATTGACGATAAAGGTGATATTGCAAAAGCAGCCAAAGAAGCATTTATTGACATTCGTTTGTTCGGGGCGACAATTACAAAGAAGAACGATAATCATTCCATTACCGGTGCTGTCCAATTTAACTGGGGGTATTCTCTTAACCCTGTTAAATTGTTGGAAAGCAGTATTACCTCTCATTTCTCAACCGATGCAAAAAATCTTCAGGGGACAATTGGTAAAGATTATCGTGTTCAGTATTCACTAATAGCTTTTTCTGGTATTGTTAGCGGAAAACGTGCAGAAGAAACCGGGCTTAAGAAAGAGGATCTGGACTTAATGGATGAAGCAATGGTGAAAGCCATACCTTTACTTGCAACCAGAAGTAAAATAGGTCAGGAACCCAGATTGTATATGCGCTTTGAGTTAAAAGATTCAGAAACTGTACTAAAAGACCTGAGAAATTATATTGAAATCAGAAAAGGTGAAGAAATTGATGACATCAGGGATATCAGAAGCATATCTGAGTATAGCCTCGAAATAGGCGCTTTAGCTGATTACATTAATAGCCAGGCATCAAAAATTAAGAATGTTTTATATTTTTACGACAATGACTTAAACATCACAATAGGCGGAGAAAGAAAGTCTGTTGAAGGCATTTTTAGCGGGCTGCCATTAACACGGCTATAAGGATGTGATTATGTGAAAGGTTTGGTTTTTGACATAGAGTCAAGATTTGCTCATTTCAGAAAGGTTTATACGAATTCATCATCCTTATCCTATACTGTGCCGCCGCGTACTACTATCCATGGGATAATTGCTGCTGTTTTAGGGTATGAGAGGGATTCGTATTACAGCCATATGGATGCAAATTTATATGTTTCTGTTAAGAAAAACAATCCTACATACAAAATGACGCAAACATTAAACTATATAAAAGCAGAGTCTGCTTCAGAGTTAATAAAGCCCAAAAATCATACACAAGTTCCTTTTGAAGTTATTACATCAATACCGAATGTCTCTTATAGAATATATGCCGGAGGAGATTCGTTCAGCGATATGGATATACTAATTGAAAGGTTGAAACAAGAGCGTTACGTGTTTCCTCCAACATTGGGAACGGCTTTTTTTCTGGCAGATATTAAGTTTGTTTCAGAAGTATGGTTTGAAAAGCATACGAGTTCAGATTATACACCAATATCTTCTGTTGTGATAGCTGATGCTGTGAATGAATTAAAACTTGAAGAGATGTCTCTTATCAAAGAAAAAATGCCGCGTGCTTTCGGAGAAAACAGGACTTTAAGGGCTATGGAATCTTATTATATCGAGGATAACTGCAGGATGATTACAGCTAAACTGAAAAATAGCTCCCCCTGCTGGAGAACAAGCTATGGGGAAAATGAAGAATTCATTGTATTCATGTAGGAGCTGAAACTTATGGTATTTTTCTCTCATACTGAGCCCAAAAAAGAACTGATAAAGCACCTGCAGGAAGTAGCTGAGTTTAGCGTAAGGTATGGCGATGACAGGCTTAAAGAGGTGCACAGGATTATCGGGTATGCCCATGACTTTGGTAAATATCGGTATGCTAAACTAAAAAATGTCGGATAAAAATATCAAGACAATTTCCAGTTATTCAGCGTTCAGAAAGGAGGTTAAACTGTCAAAGTGTTGGCAAATTGGTCCATAATCTGAGATAATAAAGCAAAGAAGAAAGGGTGACCAGTATGCCAAATAAAAAACCAAGACTCACAGCAAAAGTTAAGTTTGATATATACCTCCAGACCAGGGCCAAGGATGCTCCGGTTGGGGAGATCTTACGCAAGTATGGCCTACACTTAGCCGATCTCAAACAGATTGAAGAGACCGTTGAAAACGGAGCGCTCTCTGCACTCAAAGCCCGTTCTCCGAAGTCTGAACTTAAAGAAGTAACGACCGAGGACTATATCGCTCTCCAGAAGGAGCTTGAACGTAAGGAGAAGGCCTTGGCTGAACTTAGCGTTGAGTATACGATCCTAAAAAAAAACGACAGATAGGACTGCATGGCCCCCTTACCCATCGGCACATCCAAGGCGATACAAGAAAGGCAGTGATTGCACTGATTGATGAAGGGATAGCCGGCGGCATTACACAATCCAAAGCATGTAAAGTGATTGGGATTGATGAGCGCAGGATCCAGCGCTGGCGCAAGCAGGCAGAAGAAGGCCGTTATATGCGCAAACCCGGGACAGGGCTTGGGCATATCCCCTTCAATGCCTTGACAAAGGAGGAAAACGAGCTGGTACTGTCCATGATTGCCAGCCGGGAACATGCCGATGACAGTGCTCGTGTATTAAGCATCAAGGCCATGGAAGAGCATGGAATATATGTATCCCATGTAACCTTCCACTCCAGGATGGCCGATCGTGGTGTCAATGGTCCCCGGGGGATCTATGCGAAAAGGCGCAGCCGCCACAGCAAACCGGATACAGGCAGGCTGACTGGCCCGAACCAGCTGTGGGCCTGGGATATCAGCTACATCAAGACCACCACCCGCTATCAATCCTATTACCTCTATGCGCTGCTTGATTGTTGGAGCAGGAAAGTAATCGCATGGCATATCAGTGAGTTTTTAAACAGTGATGAAGTCCAAACCTTATGGGATAAAGGCCTGTTAAACGAAGGCATATACGGCAGCGATAAACCCTTTCCCCGATCCCTTTGTGACAGGGGAAGCCAGATGCGCTCTACCAGTACAAAGGCGTTCTTTACTGCACTTGGTGTTCAGCAGTACTTTTCAAGACCTAAGACACCCAATGATAACCCGCAGATTGAATCCCTGTTCAGCACTGTAAAGAACAATCCGGCCTATCCGGAAAGGTTTGGGGCACTAGCAGAGGCAGAACAGTATTTCATGAGGTTTTTCGATTGGTACAATCACGAACATTATCATACCGGTATCGGGATGGTAACACCGGTACAGCGCCACACAGGAAGAGATATTGAAATTTTCAAAGAGCGAGAAGCCATAAAACAGGCCACATTACAGGCACGTCGGCTTGCGAATTGCAGAATTCCAAAAGCGACAGTTTCGCGGTAGTGTCAAGGCACCGTGGAATAAATGGGAAGGGACCCGTTTATGCCGCGAAAGGCCTTGACACGATAACCAATATATCCTTGGGAAGCCCGGTTGCTTCATTAACCCGTGAGAGACGACCCCATGGCAAAATGAAGGCAACCGGCTGCCATCCGGCGAGGACGGGGTCATAGGGGCAGAGCCCCTATATGCAAGTTACATAACCCATAATTTAACATTTATGGGAGTCAGTCCAATAAATTTAAAACAATTTTGCCGACATTTATTGACTAACTGAACGATATTAACATTCGCCCTAAGTTTTGAGCCTACCTATAAGGAATTGAAACGATTTCAAAAATGTCCACGAATTTCAGGAAATGCTGAGTTTTGAGCCTACCTATAAGGAATTGAAACTTGGTGATCCTCTTTTATTAAATAAACTTTTGCTTTGTTTTGGGCCTACCTATAAGGAAGAGAAAAACAAGCGGCGCACTTCCCTCTTATCATGCTGGTCTTACACCTGCCTGCATGAATATGAAACGATACATATTTTTCACCTGCTGGGAACTGCTATAAGAAAATGAGGCAATGCTGACGATTAATATTTTATGATGACACCTAAGTTTGAGCTGTTTATAAGAGCTGTAAGGCTGGTAAACTCAGGTGTCTTTATTTGCCTTATAATTTTCGGCTGCCTGTGAAGCCGGAATAATCTGAGCAAATAAAATGACTGACAGATTCCCATTCAGCAGTTTGGAATCCATTAAGTCTGAAGTCAGATAACTATGAAACATGTGAAATATGCCTGGCATAAATAAATTGACAAGGGCGGTAAGAGCTGATTACGCCGCCTGGCAGAATATTATTTATAGAAGGTGCACAAAGAGGTAAGAACGTGGTATAATATACCTAAAATCTAATACTACTTATCAAGAGCAAGGGAGAGATTTGGCTCTGTGAACTTGCAGCAACCTGCCGTAGGCGGTAAGGTGCTAATGCCAAAAGCGATAAGGATTTAATGTGAAGCATTACCTTCCTGTCGCTGAGGCAGGAGGTTTTTTTATTCTCTCCCGCACTCAAAATGAAATATGGAGAGGAGAATTTGCATGAACACACAAGGCTGGATAAGAGGTTTGATGGCTAAGAATATGGAGGACGATAAGTTTGTAAGGCATGTGGCTGATTGCCTGTCAATGGAGTTTGAGCTGCCGGTGGAAGTAATTGAGGGATATACAATAAGGCTTGGGCAGTATGAAATTGCTGTTACAAAAGAAGAGGCTAAAAATTTGAAGAACAGCGGGGCATACGAACTTGATAAGGTGCTTATGGAGAAACTGAAGGAAAAAGGATTCGGGTTTGACAACGAGAGAAGCCAATACGTGAGATATTGCTACAGTATATTTTACAAGGATTCTAAAGGCAGATTATATTAACATTGCGGCTAACGCTCCGCGGGCATTGCAAAAGCAGTTTTCTGTCGGTTATAATTAATACACAGGGAATTTTTATCCGAAATTGGGATTAATTTTTAATTGGTGTGGAATGGGGGTGTTGTGTTTATGAAAAAAATCTGCTTTTTGCTCGCAGCGGCTTTGTTTTTATCAGTCCCTGCATATGCGGTGCAGTTGGAAAATACCCATGCTGCATATTGCGTAGTTTATTCTGAAAACGTGAACAATGACCCGGAAGCCCAGGCTGAGATGATTGTAAAACTCGGCCTGATGCATGGACCGGTTGATCCGAACCGGTTATATAAGAATATATACCGGTGTGATGCGGCAGTTCTAATTGTCCGTTTTCTGGGCGCCGAGGAACAGGTAAAAGAGAAGCGGTGGGAGCATCCGTTTACCGATGTCCCCGCGTGGGCTGACAGGTATGTGGGATGGCTGTATCAAAACGGTCTGACCAGGGGAGTAGGAGACGGCAGGTATGGCTCCTGGCAATACATAACCTATCGCCAGTTTGCCGCAATGTTAAGCCTTGCAATATCGGGAAACGATGACTTTATAGCCTCCGGCATCGGAACTGAAGATGAACTGAATACGGCGGAGGCAAATAACTCATTTCTGCTTGCCGAAGCAATAGGATTGTTTGTACGCACCCTTTCATGCAAATATGAAAAGGGCGGAGAGGATTTAACTGTAGCACAGTACCTGGTGCAAAGCGGTGCCTTCACTACAGGGCAGCTTTGCTATGCAGCATGGGGCGTGCTGCCGTCGGAGTATGAAAATGTCGTCGAAAACGAAAACACCAGGCTGTATCGTTTTGTTGCAGGCGTGCCCGTTGCCGGGTGCAGTGAACCGAATATAAACCCAGACCCGAATTCAGTAAAAAGCCATTTGGACTACCTGTACGCAAGCCGGGTGATTGATGATAAAATCGTACAGCTCTTCAGAATAGATGCCAGAACAATGAATGTATTAATTTCCGGCCAGTTCGAAAGCACCACCTGCAAAGGCCTGGACTATCTTGGAACAGTCAACGGCGTTGATTATCTCATGGAGGAATTTGTGGATTACAGCGGTGACGGAGTGCTGCATCGCGGGGCATTATGGAAATATGACGGTGAACTTGCCGTGGCATTATCACAGTCGGAACTGTGGCAGGAGAATGAACCCTATGCCAATGAGCATGTTTTCATTGCAGCCGAGAACAGCCTCGCAATTACGGGGACAGGCAGGATTTTTGTTTTCCTTGAAGACGGGCTGCATATCCATGATTGCGATACAGGATCAAAATTGCTTTACTTCGACGGGAAAACCATTATCCTGCAGAATACGGCCGAAGACGAAACCGTTATATCATGCATGGATTCGGCAAGCGGCAGCCTGTACGACGAGTATAATGTGCCGAACTATGCCGGATACGTCGGAAGAACGATCAGCTTTGACGGATATAACAAGTTTTACGGCAGCGCAGGTTTGTATGTCCTTGATACAGAAACACAACGGTTAAGGCAGGTCACATCGCGCCCTGTGAGGGATGTGGCATATTTCATGATGGATTCAAGACCCGTTGTTTTAACTTATGAATATAACTCCGCAGGGGAAGAATACGCGGGAGACCGGGTTATCCAGGTTGATGACGACGGAACTGAAATCGTACTGCTTGACAATAATCCTCCGCACGGGATTTGTTTTTCCAGGTTCGAAAGCAGCTTAAGTTCATATGTTATTTTAAGCAGTGATGTGGAGGATTTCACGATATATTACCTTCTTGGGCGGGATGGATCACTCCAGGTAATTGATGATCGCAACGAGGATACACCCGAAAACAGGAGAGAGTATATTGAAAAAGAGAAAGCACGCCTTGAATCCCTTGGATATTAGTGCGGTGAATGCACCGAATAACTGAAAAGGTACCCTCATACTGAAGTATAATTTTCCGGTTCGGCCGGAAAATTTTTTTTTGCGTTTAGTGCTCTGATTTTCCCAGGAACGAAGAAACAGGCTCCCTCCAGGAATGTAATTATGAAGCATGGAATTTTGCACAAAAAAATCTGGCCAATTTACGAAAAGATTGTATAAAAACAGGGCAAAATAATAGTGATAAATTTTTAACAATGTGGTAATATAAAAGTGTAACACAATGTTAATTATTTAACAAAGTTTTATATGGGGGGCATACCATGGAAAATAGGAATATATTTGATTTAACAGGAAGAGTGGCAGTAATAACAGGTGCATCGTCCGGGCTTGGCGCACAAATGGCAAAGGCTTTTGCAAGGCAGGGTGCTGACGTGGTTATAATGGCAAGACGCCTTGAAAGACTTGAAAAACTTGCTGAAGAAATAAGGGAAATGGGCGTAAGATGCCTGCCGGTCCGCTGCGACGTTACGGATACCGAAGCTGTTAAAAAGGCCGCTGAAACGGTAGAAAAGGAATTCGGCAGGGCAGATATACTTGTGAACAATGCCGGAAGCGGTAGCGTAGGTCCTTTAGAAGAAACCACCGACGAACTGTGGGCCGGTGTTGTGGAGCTTGATCTGAACAGTGTGTTCAAGGTTACCCGTGAGTTCGGGAAATTAATGATAAAGAACAAGTATGGACGCATAATAAACATTTCGTCAATGTACGGACTTGTTGGAAACACTGCTCTTCCAAGCGCAGCATATCATGCGGCGAAGGGCGGGGTTGTCAATTTTACCAGGGCTCTTGCTGCTGAGTGGGCGAAGTACGGGATTAACGTCAACTGCATCTGCCCGGGATATTTCGCAACAGAGTTGACCGCTGATACTCTCAACACCGAGTCTTTTACGAACTACATGAAAGCCACGGTGCCGCTGGGACGTTACGGAAAAGAAGGGGAACTGGATTCCACCGCAATATATCTTGCATCCGATGCATCAAGCTATGTAACCGGGGTTGTCATCCCCGTTGACGGCGGGTATACCTGCGTATAAAACAAATAGTATAAGGTTTTTGGCTTTATACTATATCATGTTTATAAATTTCCGCTTTTACCAAAGGCAAAAAGCTCACCGTAAGGTGGGCTTTTTGCTTGGATTTTTTACAGGAGGGCGGACATCATCTTGAAGTCCTCGGTGACTCCCCCGGTGATTGGAGCCAGGCCCGAATTGATAAAAACAGATCTGACCACCGACTTCGGCCCGTATTTCATCCGTATTTCGTCAATGGACTGGTTCAAACGTTTTCTTCTCTCGTTTGGAACATCAAACACCGATATCTGAAGCAGATCATTCGGAACCAGCTCCGAAACGTGAACACCCATTCCGCGCAGTGTTTCTCCCGTCCACATTTCCTCCATCAGTTGCAAAGCAAGGCGGAATATTTGATATGTGTCATCGGTGGCGCCGATATATTTCCTTTGGTGGGATCTGCCCTTCAGGTCGGTATTCCTGAGATATACAGAAACCAGTTTTGCACAGTAGCCGGCCTGGCGCAGCCTCATGCCGACCATTTCACACAGCGACAAAAGCACTTTCCTGGCTTCATCCATTGAATCAACATCAAAGGGGATTGTGGTTGAATTTCCGATGCCCTTGATCGGCGGGCGGGCATCCTCGGAAACCGGACTGCTTTCTATGCCGTTGGCATAGTCCCGGATCAGCTTGCCCCAGCTTTTGAGATGATACGTCAGTAAATCAGGGTTTGCCCGCGCCAAATCCCCGATTGTGAAAATATTAAGGCGGTACAGCTTCGGTGCGGTGGCAGGACCTACCATAAAAAGCTCGCGAACGGGCAGCGGCCACATTTTTTCCCTTATTTCGCAGGGGAACAGGGTATGGACCATATCGGGCTTTTTCAATTCACTGGCCATTTTGGCCAGAAGTTTGTTGGTGGATATGCCCACGTTAACGGTGAACCCCAGTTCCTTCTTTATCCTGTCTTTCAGCTTATGGGCCGCCTCCACGGGATCGCCGTGGACGTGCTCCATGCCCGTATAATCAAGGAAGGCCTCGTCAATACTGTATACCTGTATATTTGGCGAGAAATCACGCATGATGTTTATCATCGCGTTATGGCACATCATGTAGAGCTCGTATCGAACGGGAACCACGGTCAGGTTGGGGCATTTTTTTCGGGCAGTATACAGGGCTTCACCGGTTTTTATCGAATATTTTTTTGCAGGAATGCTCCTGGCCAGTACAATACCATGACGGCTCTGCTCGTCCCCGCCGACAACCGACGGTATGTCACGCAGGTCGACAGTATCGCCCCTTTGAAGGCGATACGCAGCTTCCCAGCTTAAATAAGCGCTGTTGGCGTCAACATGCATTATAATTCTGTCCATGTTACACTACCCCCCAAGTCTTATTTTAAAACAGAACATATGTTCTTGTAAATATTATTATATGGAAAAAAAGATACTTCTATTCCAGTCCGGCCGGCAGAACACAACCCGGGCCGGAGCGCCGTGCGGCGGGAAAAGTCGCGTAAGGCTTGAAATATGTTGAAACGGTATTATATAATTACATAAAACATTTTGCCTGACTGTTTTATAAATTATGGTATAATTATTAAGGCTGATTTGAATGATTATGGAGGCATGAATATAATGAAAAAAGTGATTTTAACCGGCGACAGGCCAACCGGAAGACTGCATCTTGGTCATTATGTAGGCTCACTGAGACAGAGAATTGAGCTGCAGAATTCCGGGGAATATGATGAAATCTATATTATGATAGCTGACGCCCAGGCTCTTACCGATAATATGGAAAACCCCGAAAAGGTACGCCAGAATATCGTGGAAGTGGCGCTGGATTACCTGTCATGCGGGCTGGACCCGGAAAAGTCAACTATTCATATTCAGTCACAGATACCCGAGCTGTTTGAGCTGACGGCATACTACATGAACCTTGTCACGGTTTCAAGGCTTCAGCGGAATCCAACGGTTAAGGCCGAAATCCAGTTGAGAAATTTTGAGGCAAGCATTCCTGTCGGTTTTCTGGCATATCCCATCAGCCAGGCTGCGGACATAACCGCTTTCAAAGCCACAACCGTGCCTGTCGGTGAGGACCAGCAGCCAATGCTGGAGCAGACAAGGGAAATTGTAAGGAAGTTCAATTCAATATACGGCGAGACGCTGATCGAGCCTGAAACCCTGCTTCCCGACAACAAGGCCTGCCTGAGGTTGCCGGGCATCGACGGCAAGGCGAAAATGAGCAAGTCGCTGGGCAACTGTATTTACCTGTCTGATTCCGAAGAGGAAGTAAGGAAAAAGGTTATGAGCATGTTCACAGATCCGAATCACCTGAGGGTGTCGGACCCCGGCCAGGTTGAAGGGAACCCGGTGTTTATCTACCTTGACGCTTTTTGCCGGGACGAGCAGTTTGAAAGATACCTTCCCGAGTACAAGAACCTTGACGAGATGAAGGCGCATTACAGGAGGGGCGGCCTTGGCGATGTAAAGGTCAAGAAATTCCTGAATGCCGTTCTGCAGGAGGAACTCGAGCCAATACGGAAAAAAAGAAGGGAATTTGAAAAAGACATACCGTATGTTTATGAAATCCTGAGAAAAGGAACCGAGAAAGCCAGGGAAGTTGCGGCATCCACTCTTGCCGACGTAAAAAGGGCAATGAAAATAAATTATTTTGAAGATGCAGAGCTTATTAATGAACATATAAGGAAATTTTCAAAATAGCGCGTATCTTCAGGATAAAGAGGCCAGGATTATTTTCATATATGTTTGTTAAAAATCTGACATATGATAAGTCCGCGTGCCTCCGGAAAACGGACAGATTACGGGAAAGGCACATGAATAAAGCGAAATGAGCATTATGTACTATTGATTAACCGTGATAATTATCCTATAATGTACTTATCCTGCAGTTCTGAAGTACGGTAGGAAAGCAAATCATATAACGGGTAGAACGGGAGGATGGTAGAATGCCTATCACAGAGTTTTTGGAGCGTAACGCCAGGCTTTATGGTAACGAGAAATGCCTGACGGAAATAAATATGGACCTCCAGGAAGGGGATAACGTTACCTGGCTTGATTATGAACTTATAGAGAACAATCCTGCAGGTGAATACCGCAGGGACATGACTTGGCGGGTATTTGACGAAAAGGCGAACCGGCTTGCCAACTTGCTGATTAAGAGAGGGATAAAGAAAGGGGACAAGGTGGCCATTCTGCTGATGAACTGTCTCGAATGGCTCCCTATCTACTTTGGAATACTGAAAGCCGGTGCAATAGCGGTGCCGCTGAATTTCAGGTATACGGCCGAGGAAATAAAGTATTGCCTTAACCTGTCGGACACCGTTGCATTGATTTTTGGCCCGGAATTTATCGGGCGCATTGAAACGATATATCATGAAATACCGAATGTAAGAATGCTTTTTTACGCGGGGGAAAACAGGCCGTCTTTTGCCGAAAGTTATGACAGGCTTACGGCAAATTGCTCATCCGAAGCCCCGGGCGTTGAAATAACCGATGATGACGATGCGGTTATTTACTATTCATCGGGTACAACGGGGTTTCCGAAGGCAATACTGCACACGCACAGGAGCCTTATGTCGGCATGCTACACCGAGCAGAATCATCATGGCCAGACACGGGAGGACAACTTCCTCTGCATACCTCCGCTTTACCATACCGGCGCGAAAATGCACTGGTTCGGAAGTTTGATATCGGGAAGCAAGGCCGTTCTGCTACGCGGCGTGAAGCCCGAATGGATTTTAAAGACTGTGTCCGAGGAGAAAATCACAATTGTCTGGCTCTTGGTTCCGTGGGCACAGGACATACTTGACGCCATCGAGAGAGGGGATGTTGATTTAAGGAATTACGACCTGTCGACATGGCGGCTTATGCACATCGGCGCCCAGCCGGTACCGCCCAGCCTGATACACAGGTGGAAGAAGCATTTTCCGAATCACCTTTATGACACGAACTACGGGCTCAGTGAATCAATCGGCCCGGGATGCGTGCATTTGGGTATTGAAAATATACATAAAGTCGGTGCTATAGGGAAACCGGGATACAACTGGGAAGTTAAAATAATCGGCGAAAACGGTCAGCCGGTGCCCCAGGGTGAAATAGGCGAACTGGCTGTCAAAGGCCCCGGGGTTATGAAATGCTATTACAAGGATCCCAAGGCAACCGAGGCAGTATTGAAAGACGGCTGGCTTTTGACCGGCGATATGGCACGAATGGACGAAGACGGGTTTATTTACCTTGTTGACAGGAAGAAGGACGTTATCATCAGCGGCGGCGAAAATATTTATCCTGTACAGGTTGAAGACTTCTTACGTTCCCATGACGGTATCAAGGATGCTGCGGTTATCGGGCTGCCCGACAAAAGACTTGGAGAAATAGCCGCGGCAGTAATTGAAACCAAGCCGGGCGTAACGTTGACCGAGGAGGAGATAATGGAGTTTTGCCGGCCGTTGCCGCGTTATAAGCGTCCAAGGAGAATTATTTTTGACAAGGTGCCGAGAAACCCGACAGGCAAGATTGAAAAACCCAGGCTCAGGGAAAAGTATGGAGCGGCATGCCTTGTTGCCGCCCAGACCCAGGCATAGTTAAATAGTGAACGGGGTTCTTGCTCCCCCCCCTGTCCGAAAAGGACATTTAGAGCCCCGTTTATCTATATATTTATTTAATTAGGTTGTTATTCAAAAATAACAACCTAAATTATTTTAACGGCAAATACAGCATGCATATATACATTTTTCAGGGAGACAGTGCGGAATTATGTTCTCCCTGCGGCATTCCGGCAAAATGGTTAATGGGGGACGGGCAAATACGAAAACTTTCCTTTGGAATATGGTATACTAAACACCAGGAAGAAGATATCGGGGGATTTATATGGCAAACAGGGTAGTGGTCGTCGGCGGCGGAGCAGCGGGAATGATTGCCGCAATCTCGGCAAAAAGGGCAGGAGCCGACGTTACAATTCTTGAAAGAAATCCACGGATAGGGAAAAAGATACTTGCAACAGGGAATGGCCGCTGCAATTTTACCAATATTTACGCTGACGAGAATTATTATTACGGCAGGAACCCGGGATTTGTGCGCGGAGCATTGTCGGCCTTCACCGTCAATGATACCATCCGTTTTTTCGAGCAGCTGGGAATTGAGCATAAGGTTGAGGAAAAGGGAAAAGTTTTCCCGATGTCTGACCAGGCTTCAAGTATCCTTGATGTGCTTTTGCATGAAATAAATGACCTGGAAATAAATGTGGTCTGCGACTGCCGTGTAACAGGCATATCGAAAAAAGGCGACAGTTTTTCAATAACCACTGAAAAAGGCGAGACTTTCACTGCCCGCAGCGTTATAATCGCAACCGGCGGCAAGGCAATGCCGTCCACCGGCTCGGACGGAAACGGCTATGACCTGGCCGGAAAACTTGGACACAGAATTACAGAAATATTCCCCGCACTGGTCCAGGTTATGCTTGAAGGCCCGTTCTTCAAGCGCATAGAAGGTGTAAAAATTGTCGGCACCGCCGAGGTTATATGCAACAACAGGTCGATGGCAAGGGACAGCGGGGACATTCTTTTTGCAAACTACGGGGTATCGGGACCGCCGATACTGCAGATAAGCAGAAAGGCGGCGGAGTTTTTTCACAAGGGCAGGGAGGTATATATCAAAATAACCATGATGGATATGCCCGAAGAAAGGCTAAGAAACATACTGAACCGGAGGTTTGATGATCTGCGGAACAAACGCCTGGATTTCAGCTTTGTGGGGTTTATTAACAAAAGGCTGATCCCCGTTGTACTGCAGGAGGCAGGAATAGATGACATAAAAAAACCCGTATCGGCGTTGTCTGAAAAGGAAAAGGAAAGCATAACAAGAATTCTGACCGACTGGAGAATGAAAGTACGGGGAACAAAGAGCTGGCCAAGCGCGCAGGTTACTGCCGGCGGCGTTGACACGGGCGGGATAGACGAAAACACGATGGAGTCGAAACTGGTTAAGGGCTTGTTTTTTGCAGGCGAAATAATGGATATAGACGGCTGGTGCGGAGGGTTTAACCTTCAGTGGGCGTGGTCGTCCGGGTATATTGCCGGGAAATACGCGGCTTTAAGGTGAATATCATGGTAAGGGTTTCGAATATAAAGATCAGGTTGGGTGAAATTACCGATCCGAGGGACGAAATACCGGTACTGAAGCAGAAACTTCTGCTGAAGCTGAAAATTTCCGAAAAAGAGCTGAATCATTTCAGGATTTCGAAAAAATCGGTTGATGCAAGGAAAAAGAATGATATCTGCCTTGTTTATACGGTGGATGCGGACGTAAAGGATGAGTTGAGAGTTCTTCGCAGAAGTGACACGAAAAATGCGGCACCGTCCCCGGACATGGAGTATAAAAGGGTTACGTACGGCAGCGAAAGGCTGGCCGAACGTCCTGTTATTGTCGGAATGGGCCCTGCCGGGCTTTTTGCCGGACTTCTCCTGTCAAGGCACGGATACAGGCCAATCCTTATGGACAGGGGAGACGACGTTGATTCAAGGGTTGAGAGAATAAACAGGTTCTGGAACGAAGGCATTCTTGACACCGAAAGCAATGTCCAGTTTGGCGAAGGAGGCGCCGGAACTTTTTCGGACGGGAAACTTACAACCTTAATCAGTGACAAAAGATGCGCCGTTGTCTTTGAGGAGTTTGTTAAAGCGGGTGCCCCGGAAGAGATTCTTTATTTTTACAGGCCTCATATTGGAACCGACAGGCTCAGAAATACCGTCAAAAATATAAGGCGGGAAATCGTCGCGAACGGCGGTGAAGTAAGATTCAGGGCGAAAGTTACCGATATTGTGGTGAAGTACGGAAGAGTTCATGCAGTAAGGATTAATGATTCAGAAATCCTCCGGTGCGGTGTTGTTTTACTGGCATTGGGGCACAGCGCAAGGGATACGTATGAAATGCTCAAAAGACGCGGCGTTGAAATGAAGCCGAAATCTTTCTCGGTGGGTGTGCGTATTGAACACCCGCAAAAATTGATTAATACGGCCCAGTACGGTGACGCAGCGGAACATCCCATGCTGGGTGCGGCCGACTACAAGCTGGCGTATCATTCGAAAAACGGAAGATCGGCCTATACATTCTGTATGTGCCCGGGAGGGTATGTTGTTGCGGCCGCTTCGGAATATAACGGTGTCGTGACAAACGGTATGAGCGAGTATAAGCGGGACGGCAGGAATGCAAATGCAGCGCTGCTTGTAGGCGTTTCGCCTTCGGATTTTATGAGTGATGATCCCCTTGCAGGGGTTGAATTTCAAAGGAAATGGGAAAGACTTGCGTTTCAGTCCGGCGGTGAAAACTACATGGCCCCGGCGCAGCTTACCGAGGATTTCCTAAACGACCGCAGGAGCACAGGTTTTGGCAGGGTCACTCCGACATACAGACCCGGAGTGGCGTTGTCCGGGCTCAGGGACTGCCTGCCCGGATATGTTGTTGAAACAATGAAGGAGGCAATTTTGTATTTCGATACAAAGCTGAAGGGTTTTGCGATGCCCGACGGCGTTCTGACCGGTGTTGAAACCAGGAGTTCTGCCCCGGTACGGATTAACCGGAGCGAAAACTTTACCGCAAACATAGACGGCCTGTATCCTGTCGGGGAAGGAGCTGGCTATGCGGGAGGCATAATGTCATCCGCGGTTGACGGGATAAGGACCGCAGAAAAGGTAATGGAAAGGTATTCACCGCTGTGAACGCTGTAATGCAGGGCAGTTTGGCATGGGGACCTGAAAAAAGTGCGTTTCGGGATGATATGAAATGATTGATGTATGCCTTTTGGGAACAGGCGGTGTAATGCCGCTTCCGGGCAGATGGCTGTCATCTGCGCTGATCAGGTATAACGGGAGAATGATATTGATTGACTGCGGCGAAGGAACCCAGGTTCCGCTCAGGATGGCAGGATGGGGTTTCAAGGCAATTGATGCCGTGCTGTTTACGCATTACCATGGCGATCATGCCGCAGGCCTGCCCGGTTTGCTTTTAACGATAGGAAACTCGGAGCGAACCGAACCGCTGACATTAATCGGGCCGCCCGGCCTGGGGGAAGTGGTTGAAGGATTGACGGTGATAGCCCCTGAACTTCCCTATAATCTTAAGCTGATTGAGCTGTCGGGCACGGAACGGGATGAAATACGCCTGAACGGCTTGATAATCGGAAGCATACCGGTGGATCATACGATAACATGCCTTTGCTATTCTCTTTATCTGAAAAGGCAGGGCAAATTTGATATTGACATGGCAGAGAAGCTGAACATTCCGGTCCAGTATTACAGGCAGCTGCAGAACGGCTGCAAGGTGGAAGCGGACGGCAGGGTTATAAAGCCCGAAATGGTACTCGGGCTTGAAAGAAAGGGTATAAAAATCTGTTATTGCACCGACACAAGACCAACCGAAGCTCTTGTGGATTTTGTGCGGGAGTCGGACCTTTTTATATGCGAGGGGATGTACGGCAGTAACGAGGATTTGGAAAAGGCGGTTCAGAAAAAGCATATGACATTTACCGAGGCTGCTGAAATTGCGAAAAAGGCGAGGGTTAAGGAATTATGGCTTACTCATTACAGCCCGTCGTTAACCGAACCCGAAAAATACATCGATGAAACCGAAGCGGTTTTCCCAGGCACCAGGACCGGTACCGATTTGCTTGCGAAAACATTGAAATACAATCAGGAATGACAGGTTTACATCCTGCCGGTGTAACCGGATTTGGAGCAAATTGTTTAATATAAATATGGAACGAAAGAAATATTTATGGTATTATATCAAGGGTTAAAATGGCTGAAATGCAGAAAAATTAAGGCATTAACAGAAAAATATACAATTAATTAATGACACCTGTTGCATTGGAGGAGATTACAAATGAGCGGAAACAGAAAAAAACTTTTTGGAATCCTGGCAGTTGTTTTGGGTGTATGCATTGTTATCGGTGCAGCATTTTTTATATCCGATGCCGTAAGAAGGAACAAGGTGGCTGATGTAGTGACCGTTGAAGCAGGCACGCTTATGCCCGATGCAAGTATGTTTTATAACGGCACGGCAAAGAAAATTACATATGCTTCCGATATTTCAACTATCCCGCTGGATGTACCGGGGATATACGATATAGAAATAAATGTTAACGGAAGGGTATACAAGTCCAGGGTTGAGGTTAAGGATACCACGCCCCCCGCGGGAATAGTCAAACCCCTGGATCTGTATGAAGGAGAGACCGCTTCGGCAGAGGACTTTTTTGAAAGCATTACCGATGTTACCGATGTTACCGTGGCTTTTAAGACAGAACCTGATTTTTCAAAACGGAACTCCCAGGTTGTTTCATTGATCCTTACCGATACATCGGGAAATACATCCGAGTATGAAACAACCCTCTGGATTTCAAGGCTGCAGGAAGTGGTGCAGGTTGAAGCAACAACCGGGCCCTTAGAACTTGAGAAATTCTTAAAGCCGAATGTGACAGCAAGGTCCTTATCCCTTGTAAGCGGCCCTGAATCGTATGACAAGGTTGGCAGATACCCTGTCAGGATCAGTGTCGACGGTGAGATCTATGAATCGAACGTTGAAGTTATAGATACGATACCGCCGAAAGGTACTGCTGAACCGCTGACGTCCTGGGCAGGGGATTACGTTGAACCTGAAAGGTTCATAACTGAAATTGACGATATCACCACGGTGACGGTCAGTTATAAGGAAGAGCCTGATTTTGACTTTGTGGGCGAGCAGACCGTAAGCCTTGTATTGACCGATGAAGGCGGAAATGAGACAGTTGTCATGACAACGCTGACCACCGAGCTTGATACCGAACCGCCGAAGATATACGGTGCGAAAAAGGCAACAGCCTATATCGGAATACCTTTTTCATATAAGAAGGACGTTTATGCTGAAGACAACAGGGACGGCGAAGTTCCGATTGTTGTCGACAGCAGCGGGGTGAACCTGAAGGTGGAGGGTGAGTATACGGCAATTTACTCAGCTACCGACTCATCGGGAAATACAACCACCGAAGAGGTTACGATAACGGTCAAGCAACAGAGCGTCACAATGGAAGAATTGGAAAAACTCGCGGATGAAGTACTTGCACAGATAACAACCGAGGACATGACTATTAGGGAAAAGGCACGGCAGATTTATGAATATGTAAATACCCGCGTAACGTACACCGGGTACTCCGATAAAACAGACTGGATGAAAGAGGCTTACAATGGTATTGTGAAAGGTGTAGGGGACTGTTTTACATACTATTCCATGTCGCAGCTCCTTTTGAACAGGATCGGAATACAAACCCTCAGCGTGGAACGGGCTTCTTTGCCGGGCGAAACAAAGCACTACTGGCACCTGGTGAACTATGGCGAAGGATGGTACCATTTTGACGCATGTATACACAGACCGCCCTTTGATTCATTCATGGTCACCGACGAAGAGCTGGAAGCATATTCGAAACGGCATAGGAACAGTTACTATTACAGGTTTGACATGGATAAATACCCGCGCACACCTACAAAAGCAGAGAAATCCAATTAATTAACCAAACACGGTTTATTATTGCAGAATGGGATATATACGCAGCACCGGTGAAGGAGGAAAAACTACGAAAACATTAGGAGTAATCGGAGGTCTGGGTCCGCTGGCAACCGCATGTTTCATTGAAATGGCCGTAAAAATGACAGACGCCCGGACCGACAGCGAACATATACCGATGATAATATACAACTGGCCCGGGATACCCGACAGAACAGGTTATATCCTGGGAAAAAGCAGTGAAAACCCGTTTATTGAAATGGCCAGGATTGGGAAGACTCTATCAGGGCAGGGAGCGGACTATATAGCCATTCCCTGCGTAACAGCGTATTTTTTCTATGAACAGCTGTGCAAAGAGGTTGATGTGCCGATAATCGACATGATAGGGGAAACTGCACGCCACCTGCGGGACAACGGAGTCCGAAGGGCGGGTTTAATGGCTACTGACGGCACCGTTACCGGCGGGTTTCTCAGAAAAGGCCTTGAACAACAGGGGATAGAGGTGGTTCAACCGTCTGCAGGCGGGCAGAAACTCCTTATGGATATAATCTACAAAGGTGTTAAGGCCAATATGCCCTTTGCGATGGATGATTTCAACGCTGTTAAAAAAGAACTCCTTGATGCAGGGGCGGAGGTTATAATACTGGGATGCACCGAGCTGTCGGTAATTCACCGGGACCATGATATAGGCCCGGGTTTTCTGGATGCAATGGAGGTACTGGCGCAAAAATCGGTATTATTATGCGGAGGGCGTCTTAAAAAGGAGTTTTTAAACCTTATAACCTGACTGTCCGAAACGCCTGCAATGCAGCATTTGAATTTGCCGAGGAAGTATTTTCCCGGTATGGATTTATTGAAATATACAATGTATAATTAAACACGAGGTGCAAATGATGACCAGGCAGAACAACATTCTTGAGTACTTGGAAAACATTGTTGATGTATGTCCCGACAAGGTCTGCTATGCAAACGAGTCGGAGGAATTTACATTCAGGCAGGTTTACAGCTGCGCAAGGGCGATAGGGACATTCCTGTACCGGCAGGGCCACTACAAAAAGCCGGTGGTTGTTTTCATGAAAAAACACCCGAAGATGATCATTACGTTTCTGGGCGTTGTTTATGCAGGGGACTATTATGTTCCTATTGATGAAGAAATGCCTGTTCACAGGATAGAGCTGATATTCCGGAATCTGTCACCCGAAGCAGTTATCTGTGATGAAACCACGAAGGATAAGATCAGGTCTTTCAATTACGATAAGGATGTTTATTTATATGATGAAATAATAAAAACAACCCCTGATGACGCGGTTTTGCAGTATGTTTTTGACAAGGCCATAGATACCGACCCAATATATGTGGTTTTTACCTCGGGATCGACGGGAGTGCCCAAGGGCGTTGTTGCCTGCCACCGTTCGGTTATCGACTACATTGAAAGTTTCTCGGATGTCCTCGGAGTAAGCCCGGACACCGTTTTCGGGAACCAGACCCCTCTTTATGTGGACGCGTCGCTGAAGGAAATCTACCCGACATTGAAATTCGGTGCAACGGCGTATATTATTCCGAAGGAACTGTTCATGTTCCCGATGAAACTGGTTGAGTTTCTGAACGAAAAGAAAATCAACACGATATGCTGGGTGGTTCCGGCACTTACAATGATATCGGGCCTCGGCGTGTTTGAAAAAGTAAAACCCGAATACCTGCATACAATAGCCTTCGGAAGTGAAGTTTTTCCTATGAAGCAGTTTTTGATCTGGAGGAAAACGCTGCCCGATGCGAAATTCATAAACCTTTACGGGCCTACTGAGGCAACGGGTATGTCGTGTTACTATACAGTTGACCGTGAATTCTCCGAAGACGATGTTATACCAATTGGCAGGCCGTTCAGGAATACCGATATTATTCTTCTGAACGAGGAAAACAAGCCTGCCGGGCCAGGTGAGCCCGGTGAAATCTGCATACGCGGAACTTCATTGACGCTGGGCTATTACCGTGACTTTGAAAGGACAAATGAAGTGTTCGTGCAGAACCCGCTGAACGACCTTTACCCCGAACTTATATACCGTACCGGGGATATAGGGAAGTACAATGAACGGGGAGAACTCGTATTCCTTTCAAGAAAGGATCACCAGATAAAACATATGGGTCACAGGATTGAGCTTGGCGAAATAGAGGCCGCCGTCGGCAGGATGAACGGTATAATAAATGTATGCTGCATCTTTGATGAGGACAAGAAAAAGATCATACTTTACTATACCGGTGACTGCCAGAAAACCGAAGTAATAAACTACGCCCGGGAAAAACTTCCCAGGTATATGGTCCCGCATGTTGTTGAAAAGCTGGATGTCATGCCGTTGACAACGAACGGCAAAATAAACAGGTTGCTTTTGAAAGAGAAATATATGAACCGGAAAAAGGAGTCGGAATAAATGGAACAGTTATTGAGAATACTTGAAGAACTGCATCCCGAGGTGGATTTTAAAACGAGCAAATCGTTGATTGACGACAAAATACTGGATTCTTTCGATATTATTACACTGATTGCAGAGATTAACGAGGAATTTGATGTCCGGATTCCTGTGGACGAGATAGTGCCTGAGAACTTTAACTCGGCAGAATCTTTGTACAGGCTGATTCAGAAATTGCAGGATGAGGATTAGGAGCCATGCTTTTTACGTCATATAATTTTATTCTGTTTCTGCTTGCATTGTTTGTCCTGTACTATATAACACCTAAAAAATACCAGTGGTTGCTTTTACTTGCGGCAGGCTTTTTTTTCTACAGTTTTTCGGGGTGGGACAATGTTGCGTATATTACCGTAACCATTGCCGCCACATATTTTACTGCCGTCAAAATCGGGCAGCTGTATGAAAAACAGGAATCCTACCTCAGGGAAAACAAGGCAAGCCTTACAAGGGAAGAGAAAAAGGCGTACAAGGAAAAGATTAAGGCATATCAGAAGAAATACCTGCTTCTGTGCCTTTTCTTCGACCTTGGCATTCTGGCGGTACTGAAATATACCAACTTCATGATATCGAACATTAATTCCGTATCAAGGCTGTTTAACGGGCGGGAAATATCCTTCCTGGACATTGCCCTTCCGATGGGTATTTCCTTCTACACGTTTCAGGCAGTGGGCTACCTTGTGGATGTGTACCGCGGCAAATACCCGCCTGAGAAAAACATAGGGAAGTTTGCCCTTTTCGTATCCTTTTTCCCGCAGCTCATACAGGGGCCGATAAGCCGCTTTGACGATTTGGGGAAGCAGTTGTACTCAGGGCACAGCTTTGATTTCAGGAATGTTTCCTTTGGCATTGAAAGGATATTGTGGGGCTTTTTCAAAAAACTTGTTATAGCCGATCGAATCCTTGTCGGGGTAAAAACCATTACCCAGGACCCCGAAACCTACCAGGGGATTTACGTATTAATCGGTATGATATTTTATGCAGTTCAGTTGTATGCCGATTTCACCGGCGGCATTGACATAACGATAGGCATAGCCGAAGTCCTGGGCATTAAGCTGAAAGAGAACTTCGAAAGGCCGTTTTTCTCGAAATCCACCGCCGAATACTGGAGAAGGTGGCATATTACGATGGGAACATGGTTCAGGGACTATGTTTTCTATCCCGTTTCAATAAGCAATGTTATGATGAAGGTTTCAAAGTTCTCAAGGGAGAAATTCGGCGAGAAGATAGGGAAAAGGGTTCCGGTATACCTGTCATCGATTATTGTCTGGTTCGCAACGGGGATATGGCACGGCGCAAGCTGGAACTTCGTTGTATGGGGCCTTCTGAACTGTCTCGTGATTGTCGTATCGCAGGAGTTTGAACCCTTTTATGCGTGGTTTCACAATAAATTCAACGTGCGGGACAAGTTCCTGTTCAGGGTGTTCCAGGTCGGGAGGACTTTTCTTCTGATGTCGGCAATAAGAATGCTTGATGTTTACAGAAACGTCCGCGTAACGTTTCAGATGTACGGCTCGTTGCTTACGAAATGGAATATTGGAGAAGTGTTCAACGGTGCGCTTATGAAACTGGGACTTGATAAATCCGATTATATTGTTCTTGTTTTTGGTATAATTATAATGATAACCGTAAGCCTTGCCCAAAGAAGCGGAAGCGTACGGGAAAAACTATATGCAAGGCCTGATATCATCCGCTATGCGGCATATGTCGGCCTGTTTGTCTCAATTATCGTATTTGGGGCATACGGTATTGGTTACGACAGCAACCAATTTATTTACAATCAGTTTTAACGGAAAGTGGTTGGTATATGAAAAAGGCAAAAAAACCTGTTAAATTGGCTGTTACCGCCATAATTACAATTGCAATACTGGCTTTGCTTCAGAATCTGCTGATGCCCAAGTATATGACCGAGATACTTGAGGGGGCGCTAATAACCGAATATTACCGTGAAGAGAACAGGAATCACGATGTTATATTCATCGGTGACTGTGAAGTATATGAGAATTTTTCGCCTGTTACCCTCTGGCAGGAATACGGCATAACCAGCTTTATCCGCGGCAGCGCCCAGCAGCTGATTTGGCACTCGTACTACCTGCTTGAGGAAACCCTGAAGTATGAGAAGCCGAAAGTTGTTGTTTTCAATGTGCTGTCGATGAAATATGACAAGCCGCAGAAAGAGGCGTACAACCGCATGGCGCTGGACGGCATGCCCCTGTCGCTTACAAAGATAAAGGCAATACAGGCTTCAATGATGGAGGATGAAAAGTTTATTACCTACATCTTTCCGATTTTAAGGTATCACTCAAGATGGAGCGAGCTCACATCAGAAGATTTCAAATACCTGTTCAGGAAGGACAAGATTACGCACAACGGGTACCTGATGAGGGTTGATGTAAAGCCGGTTACGACAATACCGCAGGCAAGAAAACTTGCAAACTACGAGTTCAGCGATATCTGCTATGAATACCTTGACAAAATGACCCGGCTTTGCAAAGAAAACGGCATTGAGCTTGTTCTGATAAAGGCTCCGACGCTTTATCCACACTGGTACGATGAGTGGGATAAGCAAATGGAGGACTATGCAGAAGAAAACGGTCTTTTATATATTAACTTTTTGAAGTATACTGATGAAATAGGAATAGATTATCAGACAGATACCTACGACGCCGGGCTGCACCTGAACCTGTCGGGGGCAGAGAAGCTGTCCAGGTACTTCGGCAGGATACTTAAGGAGAAGTTCAGCCTTCCCGATCACAGGACCAATGAAGAATTAAGCAGGGGTTGGGCTGCAAAGGGAGTCCGTTACGCTGAAGAGATCGAGAAACAGTATGCCGAACTGGAAGAATACGGTTATCTCAAGGCCTTTAACAGCAGAAGGGACGAGGAATAGTCCCGGGTTTCAGCCTGCTGAATGAACATCTGTTCCAACGTATACAAAAATGACATGAAATGAGGGTTATGATATGAAAAATGGAAAAATTATACTTATTGCAGCAGCAGTAGTGATAATAGCCGCAGTGGTTATGGTGGCGGTATTCGGCAGCGACAGGGGGAATCTGCCCGATAATCCCGGTAATGTTAATGCCGACAGCAGCAATAATGCGGCGGATAATAACAATGAAAACGGCGGAAATGATAAAGAGCAGGATGCTCCAAAGGAAAGAACGGGGTACTTTTTCGAGTACAAGGGTGTCCAGATAGGCATAAACGATGAGGCGGCCTCGATACTCGAAGCACTTGGCGAGCCGATGCACTATTTTGAAGCACCCAGCTGTGCCTTTGAAGGCATGGACAAAATATATTCATACAGCGGTTTTGAATTCACAACATACACGAAGGACAACGTGGACTACATTGCATCCATTGTTTTTCTTGACGATACCGTAACCACAAGGGAAGGCATAACCCTGAATGCTTCCCTGGAAGATATCGAGGCTGCATACGGAAACGACTACGAAAAATCCTTCAACAGGTATTCCTACAGCGATGGCAATTGTGTCCTTTCCTTTATAGTTGAGAACAATGAAGTTGTATCGGTTGAATATGCACTGCCGGCAGATGACCAGGAGGGATAGTATTCAGTTACTATCCTCCTCTAACTTGGCCCTTACATCGTTGATCTTTTTTATGTTCTCGAGGTAATCTTCCTTCATAATGAATTTATTCCTGTAAAACTCTTCAAGTTCATATTCAAAGGCATTTAATGCCTTTGTTACTGTGTCAACTTTTTCTGAATATGCCTTGTTGATAATTTCTATTTGCTTTTCATAGTCAGCCCTGAGTTCATCAAGCTTCCTCTGATTCTCTGCCTTAAGTTCGTTTATTGTATTTTCGAGCTCATATATTCTTGTCAGCTGTTCATTAAGCTCGAAGGTATTTTTAACAAAATAAAGGTTGGACAGAACCAGTCCGAGAAAAATAATACCAACCAGCAGAATAGATATACTGTTTTTATTCATATGTATAACTCCTTTTTCTCCTTTGAAGCTGTTTATCAACTCATTATATTTTATCGGTAAAATCGATGGATTTCTATATTTTAATAACAGAATTAAGACTTTTGGTTTATGGCTCCGTATTTTATTATGGCATGGCGATTTACCGGAATTTATCCAGTTATTATCCTGAAATTACGGGTAAATAGGTTCGGATGAAAAAAGGATTACTTAAATTACTATATGCAACGGCAACGGTCATTTTACTGGTAATGGTTATGACATCACAGGTCATGGCTGCTTCCGTTGATCTGCCCGAACCAACCGGTAATTTTTTTGTAAACGATTTTGCCGGCGTCATTGATACTGAATATGAACGGCTAATCCAGAATGAAGCTGCTGCGCTCTATGAAAAGACAGGTGCCCAGGTTGTGGTTGTAACGGTAGACAGCCTTGACGGTGAATCCATTGAGATATATGCCAACGAGCTGTTTCGCAAATGGGGAATAGGTTCTGCGGAAGAAAACAACGGTGTTCTGATTCTTGTATCAATCGGCGACAGAATGTCAAGGATTGAGGTGGGCTATGGCCTTGAAGGAGCGCTTCCTGATGCAAAGACAGGCAGAATACAGGATAACTCTATGATTCCGTTCTTCAGGGACGGAGGGTATGGAATCGGTATTTACAGCGGTTTTCTTGCAATAGTTAAAGAGGTATATGCCGAGTATGGTATTGAGTATGAACCGGCCGGATATAATTATTATAATGATGGCAAATACGCGGAAAGCGATTCAGATGCGGGCGGCGTTCTGCTTTTCATATTTGTACTTATTTTGGTTATTATAGATCTCGTATTCTTTAAGGGAAGGTTAACAAGGTTTTTAATAATATCTTCCGGCAGCAGGCATTACAGGAGCCACAGCGGAGGTTTTTACAGCGGCGGAAGAAGCAGCCGCGGAGGAGGCTTCTCGGGCGGCGGCGGAAGAAGCGGCGGAGGCGGCAGCTCAAGAAAATGGTAAAAATATTTTATTAAAATACAGATTATATTTACATTATAAATTGAAAACAGCATATATTTAAATTAGAATAATTATATAGAGGGAAACTTTGATAAACGAAGTCACATTATGCGAAAATTGCTGTAAAATTGAATGTGACTTTTTTTATATTAAACATGGCTAAGCGGGAGGAGGTAAACTGACTTGACTCTTGGTGATATTGCATTGCGTTTGCTTGCGGCGGCTTTGCTTGGTGGTTTTGTAGGCATAGAGAGAGAGAACAAAAAACGGGCAGCGGGTCTGCGAACCCACGTGCTTGTAACTTTGGGCTCTTCCCTTGTTATGGTGTTGTCTGAATATTTGTTCCTTGAGTATCGCGGTTTAACGAATATTGATCCTGCAAGGCTTGGAGCCCAGGTAATAAGCGGTATTGGTTTCCTTGGCGCTGGTACTATAATAAAACAGGGGGTCAGTGTACGGGGGCTGACTACGGCAGCCAGCCTCTGGGCGGTAGCGTGTATTGGCCTTGCAGCAGGCTCGGGGTTTTACGCAGCTGCCGTAATCGCGGCTGCTATTGTGTTTATAACGCTCAGGGTTTTAGGCAAGTTTGAAAACGTCTTGATTGAAAGAGAAAATGTTCTCACCGGGATTAGTGCAAAAATAGAAAACAAGCCCGGCAGACTTGGAGAAGTAGCATCTTTTATCGGCAAAACCGGTGCAAATATCAATAACGTGGAAATAGAAGAAGATGAGGAAGGCTTTATGGTCGTACGTTTTACTCTGAAACTTTCAAAAGGCCAGACAAAAAGCGATCTTATAGCACAGTTGAAAACACTGAACGGTGTTACTGTCGTGGAATAAACCGGCAATAAAAATACGGGGTGATTTTACTATGAGAAAAAAAGTACTGATTGTGGGCGGGGTAGCCGGAGGAGCCTCTGCTGCTGCAAGGCTCAGAAGGTTGGATGAACATGCAGAGATAATAATATTTGAAAAGGACCGTTACATATCATATGCCAATTGCGGGTTGCCATATTACATAGGTGAAGTAATAAAGGACAGGGACGATCTTATCGTACAGAGCGCTGAAGACATGAAAATACGGTTCAATATTGATGTAAGAACAGAAAGCGAAGTTACAGGCATAAATCCCGGTGACAGGAATGTCACGGTAAAAAATAAATCAGGAGATCTTTACACTGAAAATTATGACTATCTGATCCTTTCACCGGGGGCAAGGGCGTTTAAACCCGCCATTCCCGGGATAAACAGTGATAAAGTCCTGAGTTTAAGGAATATCTCCGACACAGATGCCATTAAGTCGCTGGTGGACGAAAAGGGCATGAAAAGTGCGGTTGTCATAGGCGGCGGGTTTATCGGCGTTGAAATTGCCGAAAACCTCATACAAAGGGGAGTGGCTGTAACACTTGTTGAGCTTGCCGGTCAAGTACTCGCCCAGTTTGACGAGGACATGGCTGCCATACTGGAAAATGAGCTGGCTAAAAACGGTGTTAATCTTATGCTGAATACATCGGTAACAGCTGTTGATGAAAAGGGAGACGGCCTTGAACTTACTTTATCGACCGGTGAAAAGATTAGCGCCGATTTTGTTGTGGTTGGAGCAGGCGTGATACCCGACACCGATTTCCTGAAAGGCAGCGGAATTGAGCTTGGCCTAAGAGGGCATATAATTGTAAATGAGAAGATGCAGACGAATATCAGGGATATTTACGCAGTCGGCGATGCCATTGAAGTGGTTGATTTTGTCAACGGCAAAAAGACCGCAATACCCTTGGCCGGACCTGCAAACAAACAGGGCAGGATAGCCGCTGATAATATAGCAGGGCTGAATTCAGTGTATAAAGGTTCCCAGGGCAGTTCAATAATCAAGGTATTCAACCTTACCGCCGCTTGCACCGGCAATAACGAAAGGACGCTGAAACGCCTTGATATGCCCTATAAAGCAATTTACGTACATCCCATGTCCCATGCTTCCTATTATCCCGGTGCAACGCAGATGACTGTAAAGCTGCTGTTCGATGATCAGGGCAAAGTTCTGGGTGCGCAGGCAATAGGCCATGAAGGAGTGGACAAAAGAATTGACGTTATCGCAACGGTCATACGCCTGAACGGTACCGTTAACGATATGGCAGAGCTGGAGCTTTCATATGCACCTCCGTATTCTTCCGCAAAGGATCCTGTCAACGTTGCGGGATTTGTCGCACAGAACTGTCTGAACGGGATATCGCACCTTATAACCTGGGATGACTTCGAAAAACTTAATAGAGAGGATTACGTACTCGTTGACGTAAGAACCCGTTCGGAATACAGAAGAGGACACATCGAAGGAGCCATTAACATACCTGTTGACGAGTTAAGGGAAAGACTTGATGAACTTGACAGGGAGAAGACAATTGTCGTATACTGCCAGGTTGGTTTCCGCGGTTACCTTGCCGACAGGATACTCAGCCAGAACGGCTACAATGTGTTGAATATAACAGGAGGATTCAGGTCAGAACTTGCAAGGCGCGTGAAAAAATAATAAGTTATTTGCATATGAATCTAATCATTTATGGAATGTAAATTAATAGTTTTTTATTAATTCCCGATTCTTAAATCTATCCATCATGGAAAGCAAATACATTGAAAATGTATTTGCTTTTTTATTTAGGCTGCCGTAATCTGACCGACCATTGTGTTAAAATAAAACAAAAAAGATAAAAAATATTGACAGCCAAGAAAATATATATTAAAATTTATTTTAGATTAAGTCCTAAATTAAAAATTATTATGGCATGAAGGAGGTGAAAAAGTAATGAGATTTAAACTGAAATTTGAACTGGGAAAGAATGAAATCCCCTGCGACTACAGGCCTTTTGTTTTATCATTTCTGAAATACTCCATATCCCACTATGACCGGACATTATATCAAAGCCTTTATGAAAGTGGCACAATACCTAAAAAATATACTTTTTCTGTTTGGCTGGATACACCTGTTTTTCAGGCAGAAGCAATACAACTGGGTAACAATCGGCTGGATATTCAGTTTTCAACCGGGGATACAGTTCTTGGCATACATATGTACAATGCATTTGTAAAAATGAAAAAGAAAGAATTCAGCATACCGTTTGATAACACGCTTCTGCTAAAAGAAATCCAGCTTATACCTGAAAAAATCATCACAGACAGAAAAATATTCGCTCAGTTTATTTCACCGCTGATTGTTCGTTCACATACAGAAAATAAAGACTTTTATTACAGCGTTGCTCACTCTGAATTTAAAGAGGAACTAATGAAAACACTCCATTATCAGCTTGAAATACTAAACGACCTGCCATTGTCTATACTGGAAGATTTCCGAATAACTCCAATTAAGCCACAAAAGACAGTGGTACAGTTTTATGGTCAGTACATGGAAGCAACATTGGGAACCTTTGAGATGGAAGGGGATCCTGTTTTGTTGGATTACTTCTATAAGCATGGGATAGGCAGCAAACGCAGCTGCGGGTTTGGCATGCTCGCCATTTGAGAGAGGAGGTGAAATTGTTGGCATTGGAACATGTAACCATAACACTGAAAGATTTCTTGTTCAACGCAGGAATATGCGGGTTTGTTAAGGTATTGCAGCAGGAAGGTTTTGATCTTGAAGAGCAGGATAAAGGCAATGCAATACAGGTTCCTGTATCATTGCTTGAAAACTTCCACGATGCATACATAAAGACAATGCTGAATAGTTTCCAGAAAGATACATTATATCAAAGCCTTATTAATCAGTATGATCAATTCGCCAGATCAAAACCTGAAGATATATCTCCGGAGGATTATAATGATTTTATAAAAAAATTATGCAACAAACTAACAAGTGCAAGCTACAAATCAGGATATCATATAATATCCGAAAACGGCGACAACTTTGATGTTCTTACCCGCGTGAAAGAGTTGAAAGAAGAAAAAGAAATCATCAAATCGCTGAATGTTTGCCATGACTTAATTCAATATATGAAAAAGCATCGTGAGACTCTTTGCATGAAAGATATCATATATACAAAGATAAATCTGTTTTGGCAGGGTATTGCTTTTTTAAACAGCTCAAATTCTAAAAAGGACATAAAAGAATGCTATTACAAGGACTTTGTTAAGCCTGCATTAGATTATCTGGAAAAAAAGAATAAAGGTTCAATGCAATGCATTCAATGCGGGAACCCGATAAATACATCCATTGGAAGGGGTATGTCATGGCTTAACGATGTGGGTATTGATATAGCACGAAAACGGTCTCATTATTGGAATTTCAATCCGGATACTTATATATGCCCAATATGTGCATTGGTATATTCGTGCGTTCCGCTTGGATTTACCATAGTTGGTTCAGAAGCAATCTTTATTAACAACAACGAAAGCATCCATGAGTTGATTGCTGAAAAAGATATTTTTGAACTTGGCGGAGAGAAATACAGCACATTGAACCAACTATACTATGAGGTTTTGTATTCATTTATTGATGATGCAGCCCAGGAACAAACAAAAGAAATTCAAAACATTCAGATTATAAGAAGAATTCCTTACGATCAAGAATCCTGGAAGTATGCTTTCAACACACTTTCAAAGCCCTTGTTGGAGGTACTTCGTGCATGCAGGAGAAATTTCAGGCATTTACTGAAATGGTCATTTAAAAAAGACAAGGACACCTATGTTAATGTGTACCAGGAAGTTGCAGATAATTTCTTTTCAGGCAGAAATCAGTATTCACTGGTACATCTTATTCTGCAAAAAGTTTTCACTGATAATCTAAAAGCTCCGTATGTAAAGGACATTCTGGAAATTCAAAGACGCAGAATGAGAAGATTTTATTCAGAAGAAGGAGGTAGTGCGGTAATGTATATAAGCGATAAGGAATTTAATGCTACCTATGCAGAAGGTACAAGAATTCGCGAACAGTATGCAAGGACAATTTCTGAAGAAAAAGACAAAGACGCAAAAATCAATGATAGTTTACGCTCCTTTGTTTATCCTTTGCTGCTCTCATTAAAAACCAAAGATAAGGCAAGATTTAATGACACAATGTTCCGCTTCTATGTAGGCAGAAGTGAATCAATTCCCAGGATCCTTATTGAAATGCAGCAGAATGATGAAAAATTTCAGCTACTGGGTTATACATTTATAGCGGGTCTCTATGGTAAAAACCTGGATTCTGAAAAAAACAATGAAACACAAATAAATGAGGAGGTAAAATAATATGAAAAAAGGGCTTACAATGTCTCTTATTATTGAATGCGGAAGCGCAAACTATGGTGAAGGATTTGGTAATATCACTCCCCTGAAAAAACTTACAAGAGGAAGCGGTGAAAGTTATTCCTACATTTCAAGGCAGGCATTAAGGTATAATATTGTCCAACAGATGGGCTGTGACAATACACCTGTTGAGGCAATGGGTTCAGGAGCCAAAAAGGTGTTGCAGTTTCATTCCGATGCTGATATTATTACATATCCGGAGATTGACCTGTTTGGGTATATGAAAACAGATTCAGGTGAAAAAGCAAAAACAAGAAGTGCTGTTGTCCGGTTAAGTAATGCCATCGCTCTTGAGCCATATACAGGTGATACTGATTATTTAACCAATATGGGGCTTGCGGCAAGAAAAAAAGGCACAGACAATTCTATTGCCCAAAGCGAAATACATCAGTCTTTCTATGCCTATACCATTGCTATAGATTTGGATAGAATTGGTGTAGATGAAGTTGACGGAAAGGAGATTTCAATTGAAAAAAGCGAAAAAGTAAACCGGGTAAAGAAATTCCTTGATACTGTCATGTTTTTATACAGGGATATCAAAGGAAGAAGAGAAAACCTGTCACCGGTATTCGTCATTGGTGGAATATATGACAGAAAAAATCCTTTCTTTGAAAACAGGCTGCAATTATTTAAAGGCAACCTGAAAATTGACATCATAAAGCAGGTTCTTGATTCATCAGATTCAATAAAAGAAAATACCGTAATAGGCTATCTTAAAGGAACTTTCCGGAATGACAAGGATATTATTGAACAATTGAAACCTGTTTCTGTCAAAGGTTTCTTCGAAAACATAAAACAAAAAGTGGAGGAGGTTTTCCAATGAGAGCTGTCCGTATAGAGGCGTATCAAAACATGCCTTGCTATCGGAAAGCATCCAGTTTCAGACTACGTGAAACATATCCGTTGCCTCCCTACAGTACGGTTGTTGGAATGGTTCACAGAGCCTGCGGGTTTACAAATTATCACGAAATGCGGATAAGTGTGCAAGGTGATTATTGTTCTACAGTTAATGATACATATACGCATTACGAGTTTAACCCTGTTACCAAGGGAAAGCAGGAATCAAAAGATTATGTAGAACGCTATAACATCGGGTATTGCTCGAAAGACAATACACATCACCGTGTTAACAGGGGAGTTGGGAACCATGAACTGTTAACGGATGTCCGGCTGTTAATTCATGTGTGTCCCGGTGATCAATCACTTGTTGAGACAATATATAATAGCTTGCTGTATCCTGTCTGTTACCCTTCGCTTGGAAGATGGGAGGATTTACTAAGAATTGATTCCCTGGAGATATGCGACATATACGAGGATATTTTAAATGACGCTACATTTACGCTTAACAGAAATGCTTATGTTCCTGTCGAATTTTACAATAGGGATGAATTTAATTATAAGGTATATGGAACACGCTATAAAATCAATAAAAGCTATACCATCAACCCTAAAACAAGATTCAGACAGTGGAATGAGCAAATAGATGTTATTTACGCATCTCCTCAATCCAAAATAGTGAAAGGTGCCAGATATTCAAAGGATTCTAAAGGTGATGCCGTATTTTTGGCGTAAAAAAATAAGAACAGGTGATAGTATATGGATAACTTGTTTCTTGCAAAATCATACCCCAGCCAGATAACACTATCTCAACATACCAATGAAATGCTTAAACTTGTAGATGAGTTGAGACAGTGTTTTCCTGAAATCCTGTCTGACAAGGAATGGGATATACTAAAACTTGCAATTATTCATCATGATATTGGAAAGATAAATGCCACATTCCAAAATAAGATTTATAAAAAAATAAAGAGAGACATTTTGTTAAAGGATGTGTTTGACGGATCCTTTGAAATACCACATGGATATTTAAGCACATGCATGATTGATTATGAGAGGATAGAAAGAGAGTATGGTTTCTCAGGGGATGAAATAATGCTCCTTGCCAATTCCATATACTATCACCACTACAGAAAAGTGGAATATAATGACAATCAGTTAAGAAAGACACTGGAAGAAAATATTAAACCATATATCCCCAAGTTCAAGAATGATTTTGAGTTTGGTTTCATTGCCGATGAGCCTGATTTTGAGAATGTAAATACAAAAGTGGATTTAGAAAGGCTGGCTAAGGCTAAGGATAAGGAGTTATATAATAAGTATATATTAATAAAAGGATTGCTGAACCGTATAGACTATACAGCCAGTGCCGGGATAACCGAGATTGAGAGAAAACCGTTTGACGGTAATAACGAATCTGTAGATCAAAAAGTGATTAATAAATATACAACAGGCGGTAATTCACTGGCAGATGTACAGAAGTATTTATATGAAAACAGAGACAAAAATATTATTCTTACCGCTTCTACAGGAATTGGAAAGACTGAGGGAGCTTTGCTTTGGATAGGACCGAACAAAGGATTTTATACTTTACCCTTAAGGGTAACAATTAATGCTATATATAACCGGATAAAGAGCGATACTGAAGAAAACTCATTGAATTATTCTCCGGTCGCTTTGCTGCATTCAGATTCATTGAGTGTTTATCTTGAAGAAACAGATTCTTACGAAACATCAATTTATATGGATAGCGAGGCAAGGTTGTTTACAGCACCGTTGACTATTACCACCGTGGATCAGCTTTTCCGCTTTGTATTCCGCTACCATGGGTATGAGATGATACCGGCTACGCTAAAGTATTCGAGAGTTGTTGTTGATGAAATTCAAATGTACTCTCCACCCATAATAGCCTGTATTTTATATGGATTGAGAGAAATATACCGTTTGGGCGGAAAATTTCTTATAATGACTGCTACCATGCCAAAGATATTTATAAAAATTCTTGAAGAAAAGCTGAAAATGAAGGTATCCGAAGCATTTGAGCTTCCCGAACCTTTTTTAAGGGACAGTAACAGAACAGACAAAGCAAAGCATTTTGTTAAATTACATGAGTCAGAATTGGATATTGGACAGATCGAAAAGGACAGTTTAAATCATAAAGTTCTTGTGATTGTAAATACTGTGGCAAAGGCGCAGGAAATCTACCAAAAACTAAATATAGAAAATAAATGGATGCTTCACAGTTTATATACAAGGGAACACAGAAGTATTCTTGAAAATAAGATTCTGAATTTTTCAAAGGAAAAGAATGCAAAAGGGATTTGGGTGTCTACTCAAATAGTTGAAGCAAGCCTTGATATCGACTTTGACATTCTACATACCGAAATGTGTACTGTTGATAGTCTTTTTCAGCGTATGGGAAGAGTATTAAGAGGGAAAAACAGATTTCTTACAGAAAAAAGCCCTAATATTCATATATATTCTGAAAATGTATCAGGATGTGGCCATGTTATTAATAAAGAGATATATGAATTTTCTTTAAATGCTTTGAAAAAGCATTTAGATTCAGAGGGAAAGCAGATATTAACTGAAGAAGATAAGCAAAACATAATACGGAATGTTTATGATCCGGAATTGAATCCTAAAATATTGGAGTCAGAATATTACAATGATATTTTGAGGAATATTATCTATTTGCAAAACATTCAGAATAAGCCATATCAAATAGAGAAAAACGAAACAAGATTCCGCGACATTACAAGTGAACTTGTTATACCCAGATCCATATATGAAGAGTTGGATAGTAAAGGTATATTACAACAAATGGAAGACAAGTTTGAAAAAACAGACTCAGCCGGGAAGAGACAAATACTTGACGATATTTTAAAACATACCATTTCGGTTTCTCACTTTTATGATAAGGAACTGTTGTCCAAAACTGATAATGTTTTGCTGAAGGAAGCAGGCAAACGGGCATTTGCAGAAACAGGTATAAAAATATGTGATTGTCCTTATGACTTTGATGAAGAAGAGAAAAGAGGTCTGGGGCTTCGGCGGAAATTAACCAAAGAGGAAAAGGACAGGATCCAGACAGAAAGTTCCATGTGGTAATTTGATACCATTTATAAGGGATGAGAATGATGAAGATTACAGGAGTTATGGTAGAATACTATTTCATTTGCAAGAAGAAACTATGGTATTTTGCCAATCAGATTCAAATGGAAAATGAGCATGAAAATGTATTGATAGGCAGAATGGTAGATGAAACTTCGTATATCCAGGAGAAAAAGAATATCCTTATTGATGGGACAATTAATATCGACTTTATACGAAAACACAAGCAAATTCATGAAGTCAAAAAATCAAAAAGTATTGAAGAGGCAACTATCTGGCAGGTCAAGTATTATCTGTATTACCTTAAAAAACTTGGAATGGAAGACATCAAGGGGGTAATCGATTATCCTTTGTTACGGAGAAACCTGATTGTAGAATTGGATGAAAATGATGAAGAAAAAATTGAAGAAGTAATCCGGGATATTGAAAATATTGTTGCCATGCCTTCACCTCCTGCTGCTAATAAAATGAAAATATGCAGCAAATGTGCTTATTATGAGCTGTGTTTTATTTAGTCAGCACCTGAATCAGATTCAAAGGAGGTATTCTTTTGAAAAGAACCTATTACATATTCAATAATGGCGAATTGAAAAGAAAGGATAACACATTAGAATTTTATCTTGAAGACGGCGGGAGAAAATCAATACCAATAGAACAGGTTAATGACATATATTGCTTCGGACAAATAAGTGTAAACTCGGCATTGTTAAACTTCCTGGCTTCCTGTCACGTTGCTGTTCACTGGTTTAATTATTATGGCTATTATTCAGGGACATTTTATCCGAGGGAGTATCTTGTATCAGGAAAACTTTTAGTTAAGCAGGTTGAACACTATATAAACTCAGATAAGCGTATTGTATTAGCCAGGGCATTCGTTGATGGGGCTTCAGCAAATATTTATCGTAACTTACGTTACTATAAAAACAGGGGCAAGGATCTTTCAGAGATAATGGAAGAAATAGAGTATTTCAGAAATCAAATAAATGTGAATAATAGCATAGAATCTCTGATGGGTATTGAGGGTAACATCAGAAAAGTTTACTATTCAGCATGGAATGAAATTATTAACCAGGATATCCAGTTTGAGAAGCGAGTAAAAAGACCACCCGACAATATGATTAACACCTTAATATCTTTCCTGAACACCATGCTTTATACAAAAACATTAAGTGAAATCTATAATACGCAGTTAAATCCTACCATCAGTTATTTGCATGAACCGGGAACCAGTAGGTTTTCGCTTAGTCTTGACATATCAGAAGTATTTAAACCATTAATTGTCGACAGGCTGATTTTCTCGCTTCTTAACAAGAATCAAATAAATGAAAACAGCTTTTACAAAGATACGGAATTATTGCAACTTAAGGAATCGGCAATAAAAACAATTGTTGCTGAACTGGATCTGCGTCTAAAACAGACAATAGAGCATCGGGAATTAAGACGCTCCGTTTCATACTTAAGATTAATCAGGCTTGAAGCATATAAACTTGTAAAGCATTTGCTGGAAGAAAAAATGTATGAACCATTTAAAATCTGGTGGTGATATCATAAAATGTATATTATACTTGTATATGACATTGTGTTGGATGAAACAGGTCCTGCTGTTTTAAGAAAGGTTTTTAAAGAATGCAAAAAATACCTTGTTCATATTCAGAATTCAGTATTCGAAGGAGAATTGTCAGAAGCTCAGCTTTTTAAGTTGGAAGTAGCGTTAAAGAAGCTTCTGAGAAAGGACAGAGATTCATTGATTGTGTTTAAGACGAGAAATGAAAAATGGCTGGATAAAGAATTTTGGGGTAAAGAAGATGATGCTACTTCGAACTTCATTTAATTTCTGTCGCTCATAAGTAACAGAAAAAACACAGGACATTGACAGAACGATCGAACCTTGAAAAATGAATACTTTTTATTATTTCCATCTGGTTTTTATATATATAATTCTTATAAAATGCAATCAAAGACAGAATTACAACTTATAAGCAACGAATTTCAAGCACTTAATAGAATCGCCATAGAATCTAACCAGTGTGGAATGTAAATGCATAAATCGTGAAGAACTCCAGCGCTGGAAATATGCCATAGAATCTAACCAGTGTGGAATGTAAATTTGTTAGCCTTGTTTAACGAGCTAGCGGAAATAGCATAGAATCTAACCAGTGTGGAATGTAAATCTCTTCGGGCTCGCCGGTGCCGCCGGGTCGTCGCCCATAGAATCTAACCAGTGTGGAATGTAAATTTAGCAGCTGCCGGCGGTATAACAATACAAATTATTCATAGAATCTAACCAGTGTGGAATGTAAATGTGTATGCACTACATGGCTGTCACTGGCGCGGATCCCATAGAATCTAACCAGTGTGGAATGTAAATCCTGTAATTGCAGCTTATTAAAAACCCTTTGAACCCATAGAATCTAACCAGTGTGGAATGTAAATTAAAATTCCATAACTTCATCTGTATTATATCTGTGTCATAGAATCTAACCAGTGTGGAATGTAAATTTAACATTTCCGGCGGGAAATTCTTACTTTCATTTCATAGAATCTAACCAGTGTGGAATGTAAATGATCTAACCATGTAGGCTTCTTTTCAGATTCTACCACATAGAATCTAACCAGTGTGGAATGTAAATGCTATCAAGCGCCGGAAGTACATCTACGAAGCAAGACATAGAATCTAACCAGTGTGGAATGTAAATAAAAGCCCACCCGGTAATCATTGGTGCGAAAAAGGGCATAGAATCTAACCAGTGTGGAATGTAAATCCAATGAATATTTTTCGCTCAACAAAAGGACAAAGGCATAGAATCTAACCAGTGTGGAATGTAAATATTGAAGTTACAACAGATGAAACGAGGTTATGTTTATCATAGAATCTAACCAGTGTGGAATGTAAATCCCTTTTTAAATCCCTTGAACAGTAATACATATGCCATAGAATCTAACCAGTGTGGAATGTAAATATAGACATGGAAAGGTTTAAAGCTCTTGGAGATTCACATAGAATCTAACCAGTGTGGAATGTAAATACTGTATAAAATTGTAAATGTCATTTTCTGTTATTCATAGAATCTAACCAGTGTGGAATGTAAATGTTGCTATTACATTATAATTCAGTAAATAAAACAATCATAGAATCTAACCAGTGTGGAATGTAAATTTCTTGTATACTGATATATAGTCACCCACTCTTACATAGAATCTAACCAGTGTGGAATGTAAATGTATAGGCAGTATTGCTTATATAATAATAATTATACATAGAATCTAACCAGTGTGGAATGTAAATTAACGTTGAATCTAACTGGCTATATCAGTATGATTTTCATAGAATCTAACCAGTGTGGAATGTAAATACGAGTGACGGTTCAATCAATGGGACTGAATGGAAACATAGAATCTAACCAGTGTGGAATGTAAATATTTTTCTTGTTGAATTAACTGTACTTCCTGTTCATCATAGAATCTAACCAGTGTGGAATGTAAATTATTCAAATTCATATATGCCAGGTACTTTTACTAACATAGAATCTAACCAGTGTGGAATGTAAATGCATCTCAGGCGGGAAATTCTTGCTTTCATTTGAACATAGAATCTAACCAGTGTGGAATGTAAATTCAACTGTTGTATATTGTTGTGTTTTAACACTTACCATAGAATCTAACCAGTGTGGAATGTAAATAATTTCCGCCTACATATAAAAAAACCCGGACCGTTCCATAGAATCTAACCAGTGTGGAATGTAAATGTTTTAACAAGTATTCAATCAAACCTGCAAGCGTTCCATAGAATCTAACCAGTGTGGAATGTAAATCTTTCAAGATGTAACAATGCAGGATTATAATTCGCATAGAATCTAACCAGTGTGGAATGTAAATTTTTTGTATACTGATATATAGTCACCCACTCTTACCATAGAATCTAACCAGTGTGGAATGTAAATCAGGTAAATATAATCAAAGAAGGTCAAAGTCAAAGACATAGAATCTAACCAGTGTGGAATGTAAATGTGAAAGACGTTCTTATAATGTTTGGGATATGGTTTCATAGAATCTAACCAGTGTGGAATGTAAATATTAATGAGTTAAGAGAGGGTGTAAATAATTTTGTCATAGAATCTAACCAGTGTGGAATGTAAATTAAAAAAATGATTACTGAGTTATGTCTCAAATATCATAGAATCTAACCAGTGTGGAATGTAAATATGTTCGGTTGGGTTGGTATTTTCTGTTATTTCGCACATAGAATCTAACCAGTGTGGAATGTAAATTCATATTCCGCAGCCTTTACGGTTTCTGCGAAAAACATAGAATCTAACCAGTGTGGAATGTAAATTTATTTTAGCTTTATGTTTCCGATATGCCGTTATACATAGAATCTAACCAGTGTGGAATGTAAATGAATAGATAACGTAGGTGGTGGTAGGTTGGGAATATCATAGAATCTAACCAGTGTGGAATGTAAATTTCCTTGGGGTTTCTAAAAGATCATATGGAAATTATCATAGAATCTAACCAGTGTGGAATGTAAATATAAAAGCATATCGAAAACCGAAGAAAAAGCAGAACATAGAATCTAACCAGTGTGGAATGTAAATATCTTTTTTTCCAGCCTTCCTCATTCATAAAATCCATAGAATCTAACCAGTGTGGAATGTAAATCAAGATGAATTACGACTAAAGCTGGTGGAGGATAACCATAGAATCTAACCAGTGTGGAATGTAAATGGAATTCACATCGAGTGCAAGCGCGTTGAACGATTCACATAGAATCTAACCAGTGTGGAATGTAAATCAAAGGCAATAAATGCATACAGAAGGGAATTAACAACATAGAATCTAACCAGTGTGGAATGTAAATTTCTCCTGCCCTGACAGGCAAATTTGATTTTGTGCATAGAATCTAACCAGTGTGGAATGTAAATGAAGATGCTTTCGAATATTGGGTAGTATTTAAAAGCATAGAATCTAACCAGTGTGGAATGTAAATCATATCTATACGCTCTATAATTACGTACAGCTATCCATAGAATCTAACCAGTGTGGAATGTAAATGCTAACAGTTGCGCCTTGTCAATGGCGGTTCCTACACATAGAATCTAACCAGTGTGGAATGTAAATGTATTCAGCCGGCCAAATAGTAGCCCGGCCGGTCTCATAGAATCTAACCAGTGTGGAATGTAAATCCTTTTTACGGCTTTTATATAATGTTCTAAACTCTCCATAGAATCTAACCAGTGTGGAATGTAAATTATCTTTTGTAATGTATTTTGTTATGTATCTTGATGTCATAGAATCTAACCAGTGTGGAATGTAAATGGCATTCAGCCGGGCATATCGTGTCCTTTTTCTGCCCATAGAATCTAACCAGTGTGGAATGTAAATAATAACATTTTGTGCAATATTAAAAACGTCATCTGGCATAGAATCTAACCAGTGTGGAATGTAAATGGCGTTGGTGGGGTAAAAGTGGAGCCGGTCTGGAACCATAGAATCTAACCAGTGTGGAATGTAAATGATGTAAGCGCAGATCAGGCCGTGGTCGAGATTCCCATAGAATCTAACCAGTGTGGAATGTAAATTGGCTACGGTATACGTTTTCTTCAGGCCGAAAGGCATAGAATCTAACCAGTGTGGAATGTAAATACAGAAGAAAATCCCGAACCAGAGCCGGTAGAAATACATAGAATCTAACCAGTGTGGAATGTAAATTCATATACATTGCCTTTAAAATCTATCCAATAATTGCATAGAATCTAACCAGTGTGGAATGTAAATGAACTACGAAACGAGGATATTCATTAGCGTTAGCGCATAGAATCTAACCAGTGTGGAATGTAAATCTGATAAAGCGAGCGGTTGTTGTCTATTGCAAGGCCATAGAATCTAACCAGTGTGGAATGTAAATTTACACTTTGGACACAATTTACCATCGAATGTTCTCATAGAATCTAACCAGTGTGGAATGTAAATGCATCCGGGCGGTGGAGAGCTTCGAGGTATCCTTCCATAGAATCTAACCAGTGTGGAATGTAAATTTTTCTCAACATATTCTTCCGGCGTGGATTCAAGCCATAGAATCTAACCAGTGTGGAATGTAAATCAAACACAGCAGTTCAAGGGCGATGGTGTAAATCCATAGAATCTAACCAGTGTGGAATGTAAATATGTTCGATCCGGCGGATAGAGTTCGGAGCCTTGCATAGAATCTAACCAGTGTGGAATGTAAATGGCTTTCTCTAAGGAAAATCCACCATTCAATAGACCCATAGAATCTAACCAGTGTGGAATGTAAATTATACAAAAACTGTATGGGATGAAAATACAGCAATTCATAGAATCTAACCAGTGTGGAATGTAAATTTTTTAAACCTCCTTTATTAAATTTTCAATGTTCATCATAGAATCTAACCAGTGTGGAATGTAAATCCGCTTAATTTTGTATCTGCCCCACCTGTTATTGTGCATAGAATCTAACCAGTGTGGAATGTAAATAAAGTCAAAAAGCATCTATCTCTTCTGGGCAAGCACATAGAATCTAACCAGTGTGGAATGTAAATTAACATATTAGCTTTTATCAAATTCATTATACTTTCCATAGAATCTAACCAGTGTGGAATGTAAATGGCTGTTTGGATTGCTTTCTTTTTTTGTTGTTGTCGCATAGAATCTAACCAGTGTGGAATGTAAATCTATATTCATCATTCTGTAAGTTAATAAGAAATTCCATAGAATCTAACCAGTGTGGAATGTAAATACAAAGTATGAATTTTCAACTTTGCCGTTTGAAATGCATAGAATCTAACCAGTGTGGAATGTAAATAAATGATTTGAAACCACATAAGCAACACTTTCGGCCATAGAATCTAACCAGTGTGGAATGTAAATCTGGCCCAAGCATCGGCTCCACTGATACAAACCTCACCCATAGAATCTAACCAGTGTGGAATGTAAATACTAACCAGGGGCAGGGGCAGGGGCGGGATCGGGATCATAGAATCTAACCAGTGTGGAATGTAAATTTATACACAATACAGGAAGAAATAGCAGCATACATACATAGAATCTAACCAGTGTGGAATGTAAATGCAAGTGAGCGTCCTGTTTCTTGTGCGTGTTTCTTTCATAGAATCTAACCAGTGTGGAATGTAAATTGAATCTAAAAATCCGCATAAGTCCTGGCTTCTGCCATAGAATCTAACCAGTGTGGAATGTAAATGGGCATTAGAAGCCCCCAGGTCGTTTTGTTTCTGACATAGAATCTAACCAGTGTGGAATGTAAATACGCCCACGATCTCACCTCGTTTCAATACATTGTTTAGCATAGAATCTAACCAGTGTGGAATGTAAATGCAATATAGCAAGAGCTATGGAAATAAGAACAGTGCATAGAATCTAACCAGTGTGGAATGTAAATCTTAACCACGTCGGCCTATCAAATCCGCTTCTTGCATAGAATCTAACCAGTGTGGAATGTAAATAGGACCGATTAGGCATTTAGCGCAAGGCGAAGCGTCCATAGAATCTAACCAGTGTGGAATGTAAATGCCGAACCGGTGAACGTAGATATAAAGCAGACTTACATAGAATCTAACCAGTGTGGAATGTAAATCCTTCTTGATTCTGGAGGCCGCCGCAGGTATAATAGACATAGAATCTAACCAGTGTGGAATGTAAATTTGCCTTCAAAGCTGTTGATGAAGGTGGTAGAAAGCATAGAATCTAACCAGTGTGGAATGTAAATGTCTTATAGTTGTAATGTATATCCTTTATGCCGTTCATAGAATCTAACCAGTGTGGAATGTAAATTTTTCATTTATCGTTAAATGTCCTTCTGGTATACCCATAGAATCTAACCAGTGTGGAATGTAAATTCTGGAATTAGTATAGAAAGATTGGAGGGTTTATCCATAGAATCTAACCAGTGTGGAATGTAAATGCGATGTTTCCAAGTAATTAAAAAAATCTGTTAAACCCATAGAATCTAACCAGTGTGGAATGTAAATGAGATGTTAGCGGAAATTTCTCAACAGAGAAAGCCATAGAATCTAACCAGTGTGGAATGTAAATCTGGAATTCAACGAATATGGGTTACATCTTTTTTGTCATAGAATCTAACCAGTGTGGAATGTAAATACTTCAGATGGTTCAATAAATGGGACTGAATGGAACATAGAATCTAACCAGTGTGGAATGTAAATACGGTTCAAATAGGCGAACTAAACTTAATTGATGCATAGAATCTAACCAGTGTGGAATGTAAATATATATTTTGATGAGGCGGTAGCAGGTATTGTTGAACATAGAATCTAACCAGTGTGGAATGTAAATCAATCCCTTGGTCTATTTCATGGTCATTAAAGTGTGCATAGAATCTAACCAGTGTGGAATGTAAATATGTTTAGATGAGTCCCACAATCATCGTTAAACATACATAGAATCTAACCAGTGTGGAATGTAAATTTATAAGTTGCTCCACATATCGTTTCTCCAGGTTCCATAGAATCTAACCAGTGTGGAATGTAAATTCTCAGGTTCCATTCTTCTTCCCATTTGTCGCCAAACCATAGAATCTAACCAGTGTGGAATGTAAATATGACGCTATTTGGTTGCTTGACGATAGTCAGAAAGCATAGAATCTAACCAGTGTGGAATGTAAATTTATCATAAGCTAAAATGTACCATGTCCTCATTTTCCATAGAATCTAACCAGTGTGGAATGTAAATAAACTGAAAGCGGTGCCCTTGAAAGTAGGGTTGGTCTGCATAGAATCTAACCAGTGTGGAATGTAAATGCGGTCGGGATAGCGCCGTTCCAAAAACGTCGCTATTGTTTATGTTAATCTAAAAGTACCCAGTTTTTCAGTTGAAAATTCCCCCACCCTCAAACTAAAATACCCTTATGTAAATAAGACTTATTTACATAAGGGGTTGAATGAAGGTGATTAAATTGC